>Ga0193726_1000517_pt1 | contig 39780 bp, 33 predicted proteins | sample H2c1metaG_FD_144928 | JGI IMG/M metagenome (GOLD analysis project Ga0193726, IMG submission 144928) | Soil microbial communities from a riparian zone of the East river system, Colorado, United States - H2c1 | ecosystem: Environmental > Terrestrial > Soil > Riparian zone | place: USA: East River... | reverse complement strand
TTCACGCTCGACGCTCTAGCCAGAGACCCTTGCGACCTCGGGCCATGGCACCGAGGCCGGTCATTTACTGCTTCTCTCCGGCGCAAGTTAAGGGATAGGCTGAGGTGCCATCTCGCCGATCCCAAAATCTCGGTGGATGTCTTCCGAGACGAAAAACGAGAATTGATCCGACGCTGGCAGGACGCGAGTATTCGGATAATCGGTGGGCTGCACGGTGAAGCTGCCCCACTTCACATGCGCGGGCCGCAGCAGGACTTGCAGCGACAGCCGTTCTGTGGGGAAGGGTTGCGACGGCAGCGTGAAATGCGGCGTCAGGGACGACCAGACCATGAGATCGCCGCGGCGCACCAGCGCCGCCGCGATCTCCGGGCCGTCCTTCAGCAGTTTGGCCGATAGGGCCTCGTGATATCGAGCGTAGCGGTCTGTATGGGATCGATCACTTGATAGGCCAAGTTCCTGCTCAGAGACGAGCTTGCCCATCGGCCAAGGCAAAATGCTCGGCAGCCCTGATTTGAAATCCATATCTCGAAGCGGGATCCAGAGCGTGTGCGCGCCGCCGTGAGGAACCGTGTCGAGCGCCCAACTGTCTATATGAAATCCCGTCGTCTGGGCCGCGAAGAAGAGCAATGTTTGGTTGATGTGGTAGTGCTCGGCGCCATCGAGTTCTCTAAGCCGATCGGCCAGCGCCGGTGCGGTGATCAATGCCTGTAGAGCCACGGACAGCGGCCGCAGATCGCTCGATAGCGGCAAGTGCAGGTTGAACGGTGGATTTCGGATCAGCTGTGTCCCGGGATAGAAGTCATTGACTTCCGCGCGCCCGTCTTGCCGAATGTGCTCGCCCGGATAGTCCGGCATCATGTTGCGGGCCGTGTCTGCCAGCGCGTCAATCTGTTCGACGGGAAAGACGTTTCGAAACACGTAGTAGCCGCGGCGGCGGTAGTGCCGTCGGGGACTGTCGCCAAGCAGGCTATCAATCATACCCATGCGCAATGCTGCCACCGCAGCGCCAAGCTCGACAAGGCATTATATATTGATGCTGAGCTCAGCAAGACGGAAATCGCCGCGGGTGCGGCTCCGAGACGTTCTGGGATGGCGGCATCAAGGTCTGGATCGGTGACGCGATGAATGGCTGCCATCTCGTGACCATGTTCAACCGGGAGAGCCGGGCGGGGGAGTGGCTGGTCGACGAGGCCGGGCGGCTACGGCTCGCCAGGGGCCGGCAGAACTGCTGGGAGGCACCTCACCCGCTCCGCCAGCGTCCAAGGTTAGTCGACTAGTTCCCATGTCTTCGAGTGCAGCTGAAAGCGAGCTTGGACCTCCGCTGAGGCGTTGATGACAGCACACCCCTAGGCCGTTACCATCCGGGCGCCTTCAGGGGAATTTTCGTTGGGACTTGTCCGAATTTTCTTGGCGTGGGTGGTTGCAGCGGATCATTGGAGCGTGTTCGTCCTACGGCCCCACTCAGTTTTCCTCGATGACGTCTACAAATTGGGCTTCAATTCCGGCTACGCCGTGATGTTCATGTAGTCAGTGGATTTCTGATCACTTACACCCTGAGCAGAAATTACGACCGCGATCTGCACGGGACCTTCAAGTTCTACAAGAGATCTTCTCCCTCTACTGGCCGCTGGTCGTCCTGACGTTCCTGATATTCGGCTGGGCGTGGCAGAGATTCCTGGCGGCGAGCCTGCCCGACAAGCTGACGGGCATCTTCCTACTGGGCATGGACTGGCGGATTGCCTTCGCCTCCTATCCCGAGACGCATTTCGACGCGGGATCGGTGGCCTTCACCAGGCCTGGACTCTCGGCGCGGAGCTCACCTTCTATCCGCTCGCGCCACTGTTGATGCGTTCTTGGAAGATCGGCGCAGTCCTCTTGGTGGCTTCTTTTGGGTTGCGCGCGACCTTCGTGATCGCCCTCGGCAACGACCTGCACGATGTCTGGACCTACTTCTTCGCCCCGACGACGTTCGGCTTTTTCATGCTCGGACACCTGATCTGCCTGGCCCATTGGTGCTGGAGCCCGCTATCGCAGCCGCTGAACGGCGGCGCTCTCCTAGTCTGCTCATTCGCAACCATGACGTTCGGCGGCACATATGTCGACTACGATAGCGTACGGTTTTGGGGATCCGTTCTCTTTTTTACCGCTGCATTGCCGGGCCTGTTCGAAGCCACTAGGAGCGTGCACTGGCTGAATTTCGTCGGCGACCTGTCGTATCCCATCTACCTCGTCCACACCTCGGTGTTGATCCTGATCGGTCCGTTGCTGATCGACCTCGCCTTGCCGCTCAATCTCCTGCCTCCCGTGGAATCGGGATATGTCGCGATCGCCGCGTTCCTTGCCGCGACGACCCTGGCGGCGCTCGTGATTCACAAGGGCGTCGAAGTTCCCGCCGCGCATGCGATGCATCGCCTGGCTGGTCGGCCGCGGCCGCTGCTTTAGTCGAGGCTGGACGTCACTCCGCAGGCTCAGGCTGTTGCCGCGCGACCCGCGCCGGACGAGCTATTCCGAGCAAGCGGTCGGCCGTGGCGCGTATGACTCGGCGGCCGGGGACTTCGACCAGCCGGTAGATGCCGGTCGCCAGCATGACGGCGAGTGCTAAGGCCGTCAGGAAGTGTGCGGCGTGATAGGCCACGGCCATAAGATTGAACGTCGGCATCTCGCCGTAGAAAGCGAAGTTGGGTGTCACGAAGTGAAACAGGTAGAGCGAATACGAGATCGTTCCCACATAGACGATGGTGCGGCCGGCGAGCAGACGGTTGACGACGGTATCCGACAGGGCCCCCATCATGAGCAGCGCCGTCGACAGAGAGGTGAGGATGGCCACGTCGAACAGGTCGCGAAGCACGTTCCGGGCGACAAGAAGATAGACCGCGACCAGACAAGCTGCCCCAAGATGGCTGGCGATCGCGGCCAGTCTCGGGGAATGCGACAGCAGCGAAAGCCTGTAGGCCGCGACGCCGATGGCGAATTGTAGGGAAACGGCATAGGGCGAGACGTGGAACAGCCATCGCCCCCAGTCCCGGTCCGTCCAGCCGTCCGGCGTGAGGTCATGGCGATAGAACCAGGCCATGCGTACCAGTACCGTCGACGACACGAAGAAAACGATGGCCGGGAAAAGCGGCTTGTATCGCCAGCGGGGCAGCGCCGCGACAAGGATCGCTCCCAGGCCAAAGGCGAGGTAGAGCGCGCATTCGACGCTCAGGCTCCAGGAGACATGGAACTGATCGTCCGACGCCAGTTCGCCGTCGTATTTGGCCGGCCACCAAGTCTGCCAGAAAAGCAGATGGGGCACGAGATAGCGCTGGGGTTCCCGATCCGAGAGGTCGCGCAGCGTCGTCGAGCGCAGGACGACCAGGACGGCGAACAGGAAGAAAGCCGGATAGAGCCTGGCGAAGCGATAGAAGAACAGCCGGATGAGACTGAAGAGGGGCCGCTCTCGCCAGTCCCAACCGGCATAACTTAGTGCGATTACGTAGCCGCTCAGCGTGAAGACGATCGCCATGCTGAGAGCCGCGGTACTGGTCCAGGGTTCCATCCAGACCGGCAGCTCGGCGGCGGGCGTCACTCTCGTCCATACCCAATAGTGGCTGACGATCACGAGCAAGCGGCAAGCCCGCGTAGGCCGGTCAGCGAAGCGATCTCCGCGTTTCGTCCAGGTCTCAAGGCACCTTGTCTGCCGGGTTGATTTACGGCCCGCGAGATAACGCTCGCGTCGTTCGATTGTTCCCGAACGTCAGGTCGCTGATGGGGCGAGCGCGCCCGCGAAGCGGCGCAGGCCGTAGATGGCGGACCCGGCGAGATTCGAACTCACGACCTCTGCCTTCGGAGGGCAGCGCTCTATCCAGCTGAGCTACGGGTCCAGCGCGGCGGACCATAGCGGAGGGCCCCGCTCGGTGCAACGCGAACGGCCCTTGGCGCTGCCCGCCCTTTAAGCGACAGTCCCTGCAGAAACTTGAATCCAAAGGGGGAAACCATGCACCACAACCGCCGCGGCTTCGTCCGCCTGTCGGGCGCCGCCGCCTCGCTGGCCGCCTTCGGCCTTTCGGGCCGGGCCGGCGCGCAGGGCGGCCAGCCGCTCGAGGTCGTGAAGATCGTCACCGGCTTCCCGCCGGGTGGCACCTCCGACACGCTGTGCCGGCGTGTCGCCGAGAACCTGCGCGGTGGCACCTATACCAGGAGCGCGCTGGTCGACAACAAGGCGGGCGCGGGCGGGCAGATCGCCGTGCAGTCGATGAAAGGCGCGCCCACCGACGGCAGCGTGGTCCTGCAGACGCCGGCCTCGATGCTGATGATCTATCCGCACATCTACAAAAAACTCGCCTACGACGCCTTCACCGACGTGACGGCCGTCACGCTTGCCTGCACCTTCGACTTCGGCTTCTGTGTCGGCCCCGCGGTGCCCGACAGCGTGAAGGGCATCCCGGAGTTCCTGGCCTGGTGCAAGGCCAACCCGGACAAGGCCAACTACGGCTCGCCGGCGGCCGGTTCGGTGCCGCACTTCATCGGCGTGCTGCTGGGCCAGGCGGGCGGCGTCGAGCTGAAGCACGTCGCCTATCGCGGCAGCCAGCCCGCCATCCAGGACCTGGTCGCGGGCCAGCTCCAGGCGGTGTCCGCGCCGATCGGCGAGTTCACCCAGCAGGTCAATGCCGGAAAGGCGCGCTTCCTCGGCGTTTCGGGCGCCGAACGCAGCCGCTTCGCCCCCGGCGTGCCGACCTTCGCGGAGCAGGGTTACAAGGACCTGGTGTTCTCCGAATGGTTCGGCTTCTTCGCGCCAGGCGGCACGCCGGCGCCGGTCGTGCAGCACGTGAACACGGCGTTGCGCGCGGCGCTTGCCCAGAAGGACGTGGCCGACGGGCTGGCCGTGATGGGCCTCGAGACGACGTCGTCGACGCCCGAGCAGCTCGCCAAGCTCCTACGGGAGAGCTACGACCGCTGGGGGCCGATCGTGAAGAAGATCGGCTTCACCGCCGACTCCTGATCAGACCCGGCGCCCGTCCTCACGCGTGTAGGCGGCCGCGGCGCGATCGACCAGCGTCTTGCGGTCGATCTTGTTGGTGCCGGCAAGCGGCAGCTCGTCTACGAACCACACCGCGCGCGGATGGGCGTAGGCCGGACCGTTGTCGAGCGCGAAGCGGCGCAGCGCATCCTCGGTGGGCCGGGTACCGGGCCTGGCCACCACGAAGGCGACCGGGAGCTGATACTTGATGTCGTCTGCCACCGGCACGACACAGGCCTGGGCCACGTCGGGATGGCGGCTTAAAAGCTTCTCGACCTCGCCGGGATAAATGTTCTCGCCGCCGCACTGGAACATGTCGTCGGCGCGGCCGACGAAGAACACGAAGCCGTTCTCGTCGCGCCGCATGACGTCGCCGGTATCGTACCAGCCGTCGATCAGGCGCTTCTTGGTGTCGGCCTCGCGGTTGAGGTAGCCGCTCATCAGCGCCGGCGTACTGATGTGCAGCACGCCCTGGTTGGGATCGTCGCCGACGAACTTCAGATCGATGCCCTTGCGCGGGTAACCGAGCGCGCCCGGCGGCTTGGCGATGCCGTCAGGATGCGCGCCGAACGCAATCGGGCCCGACTCCGTCGTGCCCCAGCTGTTGGCCGTCTCGGCGTTGGGAAAAAGCCGGTGTATCTGCTCGAAGAACTCTGCCGTCGAAGGCGCCGAGCCGGTGACGGCGACCGTGACGCAACCGAGGTCGGCGCTGGCGAGCGCGTTGGTCTCGCGCATCACCAGCGCCAGCATGGTCGGCACCGACGTCGCCATGTCGACGCGCAAACGGTCGATGGCGCGGATGTAGCCGCGCGCGGAGAAATTGGTCATCAGCACGATGGCGCCGCCGTGCAGCATCACCAGCTTGGCGCTGAACAGGCCGTTCATGTGGAAGAGGGGCGCGGCAATGATCGCCTTCTTGCCCTCGATGCCCGGCCGCTGCTCTGGGGTGGCGCAGGTTGCCCAGATATAGCCGCCGTGCGTCAGCGGCACGCCTTTGGGCAGACCGGTCGAGCCCGAGGTATAGAGCACCATCGCTACTTCTTCCGGCCGCATGTCGACCGGCGTGAAAGGACCCGGATCGAGCAGAGTGTCGAGCTGCTCGATCGCCACCGTCGGTACCAGTTTGGCAACCAACGGCGCGCGTTCGGCGTCGGCGATCGCGAGCTTGATCGCGGAATCCTTCATGATGTGCGCCACGGTCTCGCGCGGCAGCTTGTGGTTGACGCATACCGCGACCAGCCCCGCCGCCATGGTCGCCATATAGAGCATCAGGTAGTCGGCGCTGTTGGCGGCGACGATGGCCACCGCCTCGCCGCGCTTCAGCCCATGCTTCAAGAGCCCACGCGCCAGCGCGGCGATGCGCCGGCGGCCTTCGCCGTAGGACAGGCGAAGCTGCTCGTCGCCCTCGGGCGAGACCTGGATGATGAGGGAGCGGTCGTCCGGAGCGTCCGGATCGAGGATGGCGGCGAGATTTTTCAGGGTCATGGCAGGCGAGCGTGCAAGCGACATGCCTATTGCGGATCGCGCCGGTGGAATTGCGAGCCGCCGTACGACTGATCGGTCGGCACGATCTCCATGTAGCTCACATCCATGCGCTGCGGCGCGCCCAGCACGAACATGACGGCCTCGGCAATGTCGTCGGGCTGCAGGCACTCGAAGCCCTCGTAGAAACGCTGCCGACCTTCCTCGCGATCCGCGAGCAGGGCGAGATGCGCGCCGGTCTCGACCCGGCCCGGCGCGATCTCGCTCACCCGCACGCCACTGCCCTGCAGGTCGAGACGCAGGGTCTGGCTGAGGTTGCGCAAGGCCGCCTTGGTCATGGCATAGACCGGCATGCCGGAGATCGGCCAGGCGGCGGCGATCGAACTCAGATTGACGATGTGGCCCAGCCCGCGCGCCTTCATGCCCGGCACCGTGGCGGCCAGGCAATGGAGCACGCCCTTGATGTTGACCTCCATCAGCGCGTCGATGTCGTCGGGTGCGGCCTCCCACGAGGCGGTCGAACGCACCAGCGCCGAGGCATTGTTGATCAGGATATCGGCGTCGAGCCCGCCCAGTACGCTCAGCACGGCATCGCGGTGCGAGATGTCGAGCGCCAGCGGCCGGCAGCCGGTCTCGCGCGCAAGCTCGCTGAGATCGTCGGCCGAACGGGCGACTGCATAGACATCGAGCCCGCCGATACAGAGCTGGCGGACCGTCGCCGCGCCGATGCCGCGGCTCGCGCCGGTCACGATGGCAGTGCGGTAGCGATCGAGCGACATCGGTTCTCCTTGCAACGGCTTGGCCACCGCATATTCTCCCGCCGCACATTAGGGGAGCAACATATGGCGAAGAAACTCTTTCCCGACGGCACGGAAGTCGTGCCTTTCTACGTGCGGGCCATCCGGAGCGGCCCGTTCGTGTTCGTGTCGGGCACGACCTCGCTCGATGCCAAGGGCAGGGTCCAGGGCAAGGACGCCGCCCAACAAACCAAGGTCAGCATGCGCAAGATCGAGGCGGCGCTGAAATCGGCCGGCTCGCGCCTCGCTGATCTCACCCGCATGACGATCTTCGTCACCGACATCCGCGACATGGCCGCGGTGACCAAGGCGCTGCGGACGGCGCTCAAGGGATCGGTCGTGACCTCGACTCTGGTGGCGGTGAGCGCGCTCGCCGTTCCCGGCCTGCTGGTCGAGATCGAAGTGATGGGCGTCGTCGAGCGGTGAATCACTCCCGTCGGTCGTGGCCGGTCGCCGCGACACTGTACGGTCCGGTCGTTGCGAGCTAGTGTCGCGGAAACGTCCGGTCATCGGATGAAAGGGGGAAAGCATGATCTCGCGATCGATGGTTCGCCGCGCACTCGGGCTGTGTATCGCGGGCGCCGCTACGGCCTGCGCCAATGCCAGCAACACACCTGGCAACGACCCCAGCTCCCGCACGACAGCCAGCATGGTCACCTGGTCCGACGGCAAGCCCGCCATCTCCATCAGCTGCGACCAGCCGGGCGGCTGCCAGACCCGGGCGGTGGCGATGTGCAAGGGGCCCAACTACACCGTGCTCAACATGGAAAACATGCCGACCCGCGGCGACATGACCATGGTGCGCGGAGCCGCTTCGGTCGTTGTTCGCTGCGCTTGAGCCACTGCCGCGTGCGCGGCTCCCTAACGGCTGCGCTTCGATCCCCAGAGTGCCGCGATCTCGGGCTGCGAGTGGCTGGCGTCCGCGCCTGACGGTAGCGCCGCCTCGTGATCGGAGATCCAGGCGACGACGTCCTGGGCGACGACCTTGCCTTCCTTGTCGCGCAACAGCAGGTGATAGCCGTTCTTGTAGAAGGCGAGCTTGGAATCCGCCCTGGGCGGCATGACCTCGATGGCCGCGCGCACCGGTTCCTGCGGCACGATGCGGTCGCCCAGCCCGTGCAGCATCAGATAGGGCAGGTGCACATGCTCCGCCGCGGCGCGCGCGTCGTCCATCAGGTCGACCAGCCCGTATGCCATGTCCACCCGTGCCGCGCGCAGCATCATCGGATCGTTGCGCAGCTTGTCCATGGTCTTGGGATTGTCGGTCGGCTGGAAGTCGATCGAGGTCGGGCCGTTGGGAAACCACGGAACAGTGTGGGCGACGAACCACAAGCCGGCGCTGGCGACCGGCCCGAAGGTGTCGCGCGAGCGCAGTGCCGCCGAGGCCAGGATCAGCCCGTCGACCTCGATGCCCTGGTCGGCGGCGACCAGGGCCACCGCGCCGCCCATGCTCTCGCCGGCGAGATAGAGCGGCACGCCGGGATATTGGGTGCGCAGCAGCACCGCCATCGCCTTGGCGTCATCGACAAGGGCTTCCGTGCCGGGCCAGCGGCCTCGCGTCGGGCTCTTGCCGAAGCCGCGCTGGTCATAGGAATAGGTGGTGATGCCGGCCTTGGCCCAGATTTCCGCCGGCTCGTCCCATGCCTTGCGGTAGTCGCCGAAGCCGTGCAGGCCCAGGATCACCGTCTTGGGCGGGCCGTTTGCCGCAGGCCACATGGCCACCGGCAGCACCGTGCCGTCGGCTGCGACATAACGGTCGGCCGTGAGGGAGGGCTGGCGCACCGCGCTGCCTGCCGGAATGACCGTGGGGGCGCAGGCGGAAAGCATGACCGCGGAGGCAGCGGCGGCTATCATGCGCCGGCGTGAGAGGAGTGGGATTGTGACCGAGCCTTTTGAAATCATCACTGTCGATACCGACCGCGTCGCCTGCGATGGCGGTGGCGGCGCGTTGGGACACCCTAAAGTCTACCTTAACCTGGGCGAAGAGGGGCGTGTCGAATGCCCCTATTGCAGCAGGCTCTATGTATTGCGCGAGGGCGCCCGCGCCGGCACGCACGCCCACTGAGAGATCGGCCATGAAACAGCTCGGGGTCGGCTGGAATTGGCGCGATCTTGCGATCGGCGACCGCTTCGTCACCTATGGCCGGACGCTGTTCGAGGCTGATCTCCTGAACTTCGTGACGCTTTGCGGCTTTTCCGAGGAGCTGTTCACCAACACGGAATACATCAAGAGCCACGCACCCATGCGTGGCGGGCATCCCGTGCCGGGGGCGCTGGTCTATTCCATGGCCGAGGGGCTGGTCATCCCGACCACCCTGCAGGGCTCGGGGCTGGCTTTCCTGTCGATGGGCTTCGACATCAAGGGCCCGACCTATGTCGGCGACACCATCCATGTCGAGATCGAGCTTACCGAGATCAAGCCGACCTCCAAGGATCCGTCGAGGGCGCTGGTGCGCACCACCAACGACGTGAAGAATCAGAAGGGCGAGACGGTGCTGGTCTACACGCCGCTTCGCATGATGCAGGGACGCTAGCATGGCAAAGGTTGCGATCGACAAGGACGGCCCGGTCACGGTCGTTTCGATCGACCGTTTCGCCGAGGCGCGGAACGCCGTCGATCCCGAGACCGCGCTGCTGCTGCGCGAGGCCTTCCTCACCTTCGATGCCGATGAGAGCCAGTCGGCCGCCATTCTGACCGGCCGCGGAGGCACTTTCTGCGCAGGCTACGACCTGAAGGTGGCGGCCGGCCGCGTGACGCCGGCACTGCACGATGCCTCGGGACCGGGCCCGATGGGTCCGACGCGCCATCTTCTCACCAAGCCGGTGATCGCTGCCATCGAGGGTTACGCCGTGGCTGGCGGCCTTGAGCTCGCTTTGTGGTGCGATATGCGCGTGGCGTCGGAGAGCGCCAAGTTCGGCGTGTTCTGCCGGCGCTGGGGGGTGCCCCTGGTCGACGGCGGCACTGTGCGCCTGCCGCGCCTGATCGGGCACAGCCGCGCGCTCGACATGATCCTGACCGGCCGCGAGGTCGGCGCGCGCGAGGCCTACGACTGGGGCCTGGCGAATCGTCTGGTGCCCGAAGGCCAGGCGCTGGCCGAAGCGCGGACGCTGGCCCTGCAGCTCGCCAAGTTTCCGCAGACGTGCCTGCGTTCCGATCGCCGATCGTCCTATGAGCAGTGGAGCCTCGAGGTCGCGATGGCGCTGGTCAACGAAGCTCGCTGCGGCGCGCCGGCGCTGCAGGCCGAGGCGCGTTCCGGCGCCGCCCGCTTTGCCGCCGGCAAGGGTCGCGGCGGGACTTTCGGCGATATTGGATAGCGTCAGGATTTGGCTGTTTGCTCGTCCAGCCAGCGGCGGGCCGCGTGGAGCTCGCGGAAGATCTTGATCGGCCGATTGGCGTCGGCCAGGGCCATGAACATGCGGGCCTGGCCATAGCTCCGCTCGGTCGTGGCCACGATGGCGAGCGGGCCGATCGGGCCCAGCGGAATGTAGGCGCGGATGCGTGCGCCGAGCGCCATCAGGTCGTCCTCGTCGAGCTTCAGCGCGGCACCGGTCGTGTCGAAGATCTTGCGATACGGCAAGGCACCCGCCGCCAGGATTTCATCGAGATAATTCTCGATGTCCTTCAAACGAAGCTCGTCCTTGGCGACAGCGATCACCAAACGCGTCGGGCGTGAGACCGTCCATTGCAGCGGCATGCCCGCCAAATATGCCGGAAGGTCGCCGACGGCGACAAGTCTCCCGCTACGGCACCAGCACGGCCTTGCCAACGACGGTGCGTTCCTCGATCAACTTGAAAGCCTGCACCCAGTCTGCGAGGTCGAACGTGCCGGCGATGGTGGCCTTGAGCTTGTCCTGGGTGAACCAGCGCATAAGCTCCTTCTGCGCCTCGGCCACCAGGGCGCGGCGACGGCCGACGGCTGCGGCCTCCTTGGGCGTCGGCGGGGCCTTGCCACCCCAGCCGGTGTAGTAGCCATAGTAGAAACCGATCACCGTCACGTTCTTGACCAGCAGGATGTTGGCCGGGATCTGCGGGATGGTGCCGCTGGCGAAGCCCATCGGGATCAACCGTCCCTCCGGCGCCACGCAGCGCAACGAGACGTCGAACGCCTCGCCGCCGACCGGGTCGTAGATCACGTCGGCGCCGCGCCCGCCGGTCAGCTCGAGCACGCGTGCGCGCAGATCCTCGGTGCGGTAGTCGATCAGGTGATCGGCGCCGGCTTCGCGGGCGGCCACGAGCTTCTCGGCGCCGCCAGCCGAGGCGATCACGACGGCGCCCATTGCCTTGCCGACCTCGATGGCGGTCAGGCCCGAGCCGCCGCCTGCGCCGTGCACCAGCAGCACCTCGCCCGGCTGCATGTCGGCCTTCCATTTGAGCGCGCCGTAGGCCGTGGGATAGAGCGTCGGGAAGTTGGTCGCCTGGGCGTAGGGCATGGTCTCCGGGATCGTCATCGCGTTTGCGGCGGTGGCAACGGCATATTCGGCATAAGCGCCCTGGCTGACGCCGGTGGTGATGCGTTGGCCGACGGCGAGGCCGCTGACGCCGGGGCCGAGCTTCACCACGTGTCCCGCCAACTCGTTGCCCGGTACGTAGGGCAGCGCGGGCTTGTTCTGGTGCTTACCTTGCATGCCCAGCAGGGCGGCGAAGCTCACGCCGGCCGCCCCGACCCGCACCAGGACCTCGCCTGCCTTGGGCTCGGGCACGGCCAGGTCGGCGACCTTGAGATTTTCGACCGGCCCGTAGGCCTCGCACACCAGCGCCCGCATCATCGCCTCTCGAACTTTCCGTGCCGGCCCTCGCCTTGGGCGAAGCGCGCTGCACCTTTCTGCGATTCCTGGCGCCGCGCCGCCAGTGACAATTCCATTTCGCGGCGCACCGCCGCTTCCTGGGAGCGGTCGAGGCTTTCGTAGGCCGATTGGCGGTCCGATAGCATGGCGATCGGCGGGAATCCCGCGATCTCCAGCGCCAGCCTCTCTGCTTCTGCCCGGGTCGTGCCGCGCGCCACCTTGCGCGTGGCAAGGCCGATGGCGATCGCCTCGTCGGCGCCGACGGCGCGGCCGGTCAGCAGCATGTCGAGCGCGCGGCCCTGGCCCACGATGCGTGGCAGGCGCACCGTGGTGCCGTCGCTCATCGGCACGCCCCAGCGCCGCGAGAACACGCCAAAGATCGCGCTGTCGTCGACGATGCGGATGTCGCAGAACAGCGCCATGCCCAGCCCGCCCGCACAGGCATGGCCCTCGATGGCGGCGATCACCGGCTTGCCAAGCGGCGCGCGCAGCGGGCCCTCGTCGCTGCCGGCCCACGGGAAATAGTCGGTGCCCGAGCCCAGCTCCTTCAAGTCGGCGCCGGCGCAGAACGCGCCGCCCGCGCCCGTCAGCACCGCGACCTGCGCCACGGGATCGGCCTCGAACGCCTTGAAGGCGGCGCCGAGCGCGCGGGCGGCTTCGTTGTCGAGGGCGTTCCGCGCCAGCGGCCGGTTGATGATGAGGGTGGTGACCGGGCCGGCGGTTTCGACCAGGATTTTCGCAGTCATGGCACTTCCTCAGCGAACGGTCGCAAGCTCGTCCTCGAGCTGCGAGTTCGAGCGCAGCGGCGTGCGGAAGTACCACCAGTTCTTCTGCGGCGTCCATTTCTCCTTGCGCGCGGTGCCCTTGCCCCACACGCAGTTCTTGAAATCGCGGGTCGCCGCCAGGAAAGCCTGGTCGGCTTGGTCGAGCTTCAGCGCGTGGTCGCCCATCTCCTCGCGGCTGAACATCGGCAGCGCCTCGAGGATCAGCTCGCGCACGTCGACGTCGTTCAGCCAGTTGTCGAGGTCGAAGCTGTACTCGGCGACGGCGAGACCCGACGTGAACTCCGCCCACTGGTCGATGAGCTCGCGCTCGGCCTGGCGGCGATAATAGCGCTCGCCGTCGTTGGGCTTGAAGAAGGTGCGGATGACGCCGTTGGGATTGTAGGCGATGAAGGCGCCGGTCTGCCGGTCGAAGCGCGTCGTGACGCCGTCCGCGCGAACGGTCTGCAGCACCGGGCCTTCCACCTTGGCGTCGCGCAAGAGCTGCGCCTGGTGCAGGTAGTCCTGCTTGCTGATGTTGCCGAACTCCGCGCCGTGCTTTTCATAATGCTCGTCGAGCCGGCGCGAATCGGCGAAGCCTACGCTTGGGCCCCAGCCCCGCCCTTCCGTTGAGACGCGGGAATCGGCCACGGCTGGCCCGCGTGAATGATCGCGCGCACCGCGGTCGGAGAGCTGGGTCCAGTAGACAAAGATCGCGGCCGCCGCCAGCGCCGCCGTCAGCAGGCGCCGCCAGGGCAGGGTGCCCGAACGGACATTCATGGCGCTACTGTGCACCGCCCTTGAACCAGCGCGCAATCAGGCGCCGCTCCGCTTCGGTGATATGGGTCATGTTGCCGGGCGGCATGACCCGGGGTGACCAGACCTGCTGGTTGATCATCGCAGCCCGGGCATGGATCTCCTCCGGCGTCTCCAGGACCACCCCCTTGGGAGGGGCGGCAAAGCCTTCCTGCGTCGGCTTCGTGGCATGGCAGGGCTGGCAGCGCGTTTGGAAGATCGGCTGGACCTCGGCGAACGACGCAGGCGGCCCGATATCGACGGCGGGGCGCGGCAGGGACAGGATCGCTGTCAGCGCCAGAACGACCAGCCCGCCGGCCAGCACCAGCGGATCGGGATTGCCCTTGTGGCGCTGCACGAACCACACCCGGATCAGGGCGCCCGCCACCGAGACCAGGATCAGCAGGACCCAGTTCCACTCGTGGCCGTAGAGTCCCGCATAGTGGTTGCTGATCATGGTGAACAGCACGGGCAGGGTGAAATAGGTGTTGTGGACCGAGCGCTGGCGGCCCATCGCGCTGTACTTCGGCTCGGGCGTACGGCCTTCCTCCTTGGCCTTCACCAGCTCGCGCTGGCCCGGGATGATCACGAAGTAGACGTTCAGCACCATGATGGTGCCCAGCATGGCGCCGAAATGAAGGTAGGCGCCGCGGCCCGAGAACAGGTGGCAGAGCGCCCAGGCGGCGACCGCGCAATAGACGAAGAGCAGCCCGCCCAGCAGGACGTCATCCTCGCCGAAGGCCGAGCGGCAGAGCCCGTCATAGACCAGCCAGCCCAGCACCAGGAAGCCAAGTCCGATGGCGATGGCCTCAGGCTTGGAGAGTGGCATCACCGAAGGGTCGATCAGGGCGATCTCGACGCCGTAGTAGTAGACCAGGCAGAGCAGGAAGAAGCCCGTGATCAGGGTCGTGTAGGCTTCCCACTTGAACCAGTGCAGCTCGGGTGGAAGCTTCTCGGGCGCCAGGGTGAATTTCTTGGCGGTGTAGAAGCCGCCGCCATGCACTGCCCAGACCTCGCCGCCGATGCCCTTGGCGGCATCGGCCGGATCGAGCGGCGGCTTCAGGTGATTGTCCAGCCAGATGAAGTAGAACGAGGCGCCGATCCAGGCGACGCCCACGATCATGTGGGCCCAGCGCAGAATGAGATTGAGCCAGTCGGCGACGAAGGCGGCGTCCATGCGTTGTCGTAGCGCTTCGCCCCGAGAGGTCTCAAGGCCGTAAATCGCGCTCCCCCGCGATCAGGCTAGACGATTTTGGCGACGTGCATAGAGGGCCGGTGCTTGCCGAGCCCTGCCACCCGCAGGGCTCGGAAGAATGTGCGAGGCCGTTGCGGCCTGCATCAGTGCCGGCTGAGCTCTGCCCGGCCCACCACCATGTGATGGACTTCGTCCGGGCCGTCGGCCAGGCGCAGGGTGCGCTGCTGGGCGTACATTTCGGCGAGCGGCGTCCATTGCGAGATGCCGGTGGCGCCGTGGATCTGGATGGCCTGGTCGATGATCTGGCACACACGCTCGGGCACCATGGCCTTCACCATGCTCACCCACACGCGGGCCTCGCGGTTGCCCAGCACGTCCATCGCCTTGGCGGCCTTCAGCACCATGAGCCGCATGGCCTCGATCTCGATGCGCGCACGCGACACGGTCTCCAGGTTCTTGCCGAGCGCAATCAGATTCTTGCCGAAGGCCGTGCGGGTCGAGCCGCGCTTGACCATGAGGTCGAGCGCCTTCTCGGCGGCGCCGATCGAGCGCATGCAATGGTGGATACGGCCCGGTCCGAGGCGGACCTGCGAGATCTCGAAGCCGCGGCCTTCGCCCAGCAGGATGTTTTCCTTCGGCACCCGGACGTTCTCGAACTTGATGTGCATGTGGCCGCGCGGCGCATGGTCGTGGCCGAACACGCACATCGGTCCCAGGATCTTCACGCCCGGCGTGTCGATGGGCACCAGGATCTGCGACTGCTGGAACTGCGGCGAGGCCTCGGGGCTGGTCTTGACCATGGTGATCATGATCTTGCAGCGCGGATCGCCGGCTCCGGAGATGTAGTACTTCTCGCCGTTGATGACCCAGTCATCGCCGTCGAGCTCGGCGCGGGTGGCGACGTTCTTGGCGTCCGACGAGGCGACGTTCGGCTCGGTCATGGCATAGGCCGAGCGGATCTCGCCGTTGAGCAGCGGCTTCAGCCACTTCTCCTTCTGCTCGGGCGTGCCGACCTTCTCGAGCACTTCCATGTTGCCGGTATCGGGTGCGGAGCAGTTGAGGGACTCCGACGCGAGCGGCTGCTTGCCGAGCTCGGCGGCGATATAGGCATAGTCGAGGTTGGTGAGGCCGCGGCCGATCTCGGAATGGGGCAGGAAGAAATTCCACAGACCGGAAGCCTTGGCCTTGTTCTTGGCGCCCTCCAGCAGCTCGAGCTGGCCGGGGGCCCAGCTCCAGTTCTCCTTGCGTCCTTCGCCCAGGCGGAAGAACTCGTCCGAGATCGGCGCGACGTTCTCCTCGATGTGCTTCATCACCGCGTCGAACAGGGGCTGCGCCTCCGTCGACATGGCGAGGTTGTTGAGATCGGGGTCGAGATCCGGCCGCACCGGCGCGGCTGGCTTCATCTTGGTCTGGACGTTCATGGGGGTCTCCTCGGTCTTTGCTGGGGAGACCCTAGACTAAAACCGCCCGACAATCTTGCCGTCGGGACCGATAGGCGATTGGGTATCTTGGCACCCCAGCACTATGGGTTTCGGTTGGGCTTGCGTCGATTCCAGAAGAACCGTCGCTCCAAGTCTGGAATCCCGGCAATCCAGTTGCGAAAATAGTCGTCTTCTTTTGGAACTCAGATGTCGAGCTTCGCTCGGTTCCGATCCTTGGGATAGAGCACGTAGGTCGGCATGAAATTGATGAACTTCCTCTTCGCGGCTATGTCGCTTCGTAGCATTCGACCAGTCGTCCTGGACCACAAAGACGGCGGCAAAGGAATCGCGCAACGAATTTCCACAGCCTCCGAGTCATAGATTGCTTTGCAGGTCTCGATCATGATCCCGACACAGGCAAAGGAAGCGATTCCGACTAAAGCGGTTGTAGAGAACCCAACGTGCGACAGGCTTGAGGTCCAGAAAGATCGACCAATACAGGAGCACAAGTCCATCGCAGATCATCAGTGCCACGAGGACCAGAGTGAAGACGCGCCAGCCCCAACCTAGTCGATAGATGCGAACCTGGATTGGCAGGTTGCTTCCCTTTCTTCGCAGACTTGTCAGCGCCTAGAAGAGCCCGACAATCTTGCCGTCAGGGCCGATGTCGATCGAGTTGGCGGCCGGCACCTTGGGCAGGCCGGGCATGGTCATGATGTCACCGCACACCGCGACCACGAACTCCGCGCCAGCCGACAGACGGACCTCGCGGACCGTAACGATATGGTCAGTGGGCGCGCCCTTGGCGTCGGGATTGGTCGAGAAGCTGTACTGCGTCTTGGCGATGCAAACCGGCACCTTGCCGAAACCCATCGCCTCGAACTGGGCGAGCTGGTCGCGCACCGGCTTGTCGGCGGCGATGTCCTTGGCGCGGTAGATCTCCTTGGCGATGGTGCGGATCTTTTCCAGGAGCGGCATGTCGTCGGGATAGAGCAGCTTCATCTTGCCCTTGCCGTCCTCGATCACCTTCACCACCGCGCGCGCGACGTCGGCCGCGCCCTTGCCGCCTTCGGCCCAGTGGTCGGCCATCACCGCCTCGACGCCCAACTTGGCGCAGGCCGACTTGACCAGGGCGATCTCGGCGTCGGTATCGGCACTGAAGCGGTTGATCGAGATCACTGGCACGAGGCCGAACTTGCGCACGTTCTCGACATGGCGCTGCAGGTTCGCCATGCCGGCTTCCAAGGCCTTCAGGTTCTCGGTCTTGAGGTCTTCCTTCTTGACCCCGCCATGCATCTTGAGCGCCCGGATGGTCGCCACCAGCACCACCGCGTCGGGCATCAGGCCGGTCTTGCGGCACTTGATGTCGATGAACTTCTCGCCGCCCAGGTCGGCGCCGAAGCCCGCTTCGGTCACCACGTAGTCGGCGAGCTTCAGCGCCGTCGTCGTGGCCAGCACCGAATTGCAACCATGCGCGATGTTGGCGAACGGACCGCCATGGATGAAGGCGGGCGTGCCCTCCAGGGTCTGCACCAGGTTGGGCGACAGCGCGTCCTTCAACAGCACCGCCATCGGCCCGTGCGCCTTGAGCTCGGCTGCGCGCACCGGCTTACGCTCGCGGGTATAGGCGACGATGATGTTGCCGAGCCGCGTCTTCAGGTCCTCCAGATCCTTGGCCAGGCAGAAGATTGCCATGACCTCCGACGCGACCGTGATGTCAAAGCCGTCCTCGCGCGGGAAGCCGTTGGCGACGCCGCCCAGCGACGAGACGATCTCGCGCAGGCTGCGATCGTTCATGTCGATGGCGCGCCGCCAGGCCACGCGGCGGCCGTCGATGCCCAGCGCATTGCCCCAATAGATGTGGTTGTCGATCAGCGCCGACAGGAGATTGTGGGCCGCACCGATGGCGTGGAAGTCGCCGGTGAAATGGAGGTTGATGTCCTCCATCGGCACGACCTGGGCATAGCCGCCACCCGCCGCGCCGCCCTTCATGCCGAAGGAGGGGCCGAGCGAGGGTTCGCGCAGGCAGAGCATCGCCTTCTTGCCGATATGGTTCAGCGCGTCTGTGAGGCCCACGGTCGTCGTCGTCTTGCCTTCGCCGGCCGGCGTCGGCGAGATCGCCGAGACCAGGATCAGCTTGCCGTTGGGTTTGCTCTGCAGCGATTTGATGTAGTCCATCGAGACCTTGGCCTTGTAGTGGCCGTAGGGGTCGAGATTCTCCGGCGCGATGCCGAGCTTTTCGCGCGCCAATTCCATGATCGGCCGCTTCTGGGCTTCCTGGGCGATCTGGATGTCGGACTTGGGATTCTTGTGCTGTTCAGCGGGCATCGACGATTCCTCCAATTGCGTTTCTATCGCCTCCGCCTCGCCTCTCTTCTCATGTTCCTCTCCCCCTTGGGGGAGAGGTTAGGTGAGGGGGTAATCGAAGACTGTCTCCTGCATCACCCCCTCACCCAACCTCTCCCCCAGGGGGAGAGGAGAAAGAGAGAAGGGTCGCGCGTATTGTGATCAGCCGAGCCGCGTGCCCACCGTCAGATGGGCGGCGACGGCGAATTCCCCAGCGCCGGTCTTCGGGCCGTCGACAGGTTTCACGCGCAGCACCTTGATGCGGCCGTCGGCGCAGACGACAGTGAAACTGTCCGCGGTGATCTCGACGACTTCACCCAGCTTGCCGGCGATGCCCTTGGGATCGCGGGCGGGCAGCGGCTGGATGTCGAAGATCTGTACCGTCTTGCCCTCGAGCATCGTCCAGGCGCCGGGCGCCGGATTGCAGCCGCGGATGAGGGGATCGATCTGCCGCCACGACTTGCCCCAGTCGATGCGCGCCGTGTCCGTGGTGCAGCGGCCTTCGTAGGTCGCGTGCGCCTCGTCCTGCTTGATGCGCGGCGCCTTGCCCGCTTTCACGAGATCGACGGACTCGAGCATTGCCTCGACGCCCATCGGGAACAGGCGATCGAAATAGACCGTGCCCAGCGTGTCCTTGGGCCCGATCGGCGTCTTCTTCTGCAGCAGCACGGCGCCGGTATCGAGGCCGTTGTCCGGCCAGAAAATCGACAGGCCGGTTTCCTTCTCGCCCAGGATGATCGGCCAGTTGATGGCGCTGGCGCCGCGATAGGCCGGCAGCAGCGAGGGATGATACTGGATCGAGCCCTGCGTCGGGATGTTCAAAAACTCCTCGGGCACGAACAGGGTGACGAAGGCCATGACCTGCAGGTCGGGCTTCAGGGCGCGGAATTCCTCCCACACTTCGGGCTTGCGGTACGAAGCCGGCTGGTAGACCGGCAGCTTGGCCGCCACGGCCGCTTCCTTCAGCGGGTCGGGCCGCTGGCCGGGCTTCTCCGGTGCCACATAGACGCCGACCACGTTCTCGCCGCGCTTGAGCAGCGCCTCCAGCACGGCCTTGCCGAAGGCCTGCTGTCCGTGAACCACAATGCGCATGATCTACTCCGCGGCCTGGGCTTTGGGCGCTTGCCCCGTCGCGCCGGACGCCTTGATCTCGGCGATCTCGCGCGGCGTGAACTTCAGCACCTTGGTCAGGATCTCGTCGGTGTGCTCGCCCAAGAGAGGCGAGCGCTCGACCTCGGTGATGCTGTCGGAGAGCTTGATCGGGTTGCCGACCGACAGGTACTTGCCGCGTGTCGGGTGATCGACCTCGACGACGGTGCCGGTCTGGCGCAGCGACGGCTCCTCGGCCAGTTCCTTCATCGACAGGATCGGGCCAACGGGGATGTCGAAGGCGTTGCACTCGTTCATGACCTCGAACTTGGTCTTGGTCATGGTCCACTGCTCGATGCGTTCGAAGATCTCTTTTAGCCGCGGCAGGCGGGCCGGCGGCTTGGCGTAGTCCGCATGGGTCTTCCAACCGGGCTCGCCGATCAGGTCGCAGATCTTCTCCCACACCGGCGCCTGGGTGATGAAGTAGATGTAGGCGTTGGGATCGGTCTCCCAGCCCTTGCACTTCAGGATGACGCCGGGCTGGCCGCCGCCCGAGTCGTTGCCGGCGCGCGGCGTCGCCTCGCCGAACGGGATGCCCTGGCCGAACTGCGTGTATTCCTTCAGCGGCCCGTGCGCGAGGCGCTGCTGGTCGCGCAGCTTCACGCGGCAGAGGTTCAGCACGCCGTCCTGCATGGCCGTCAGCACGCGCTGGCCGCGGCCCGTGCGCTTGCGCTGGTAGAGCGCGCTCACGATGCCCAGCGCCAGGTGCAGGCCGGTGCCGGAATCGCCGATCTGCGCGCCGGTCACCAGCGGCAGGCCGTCATGGAATCCGGTGGTCGAGGCCGAGCCGCCAGCGCACTGCGCCACGTTCTCGTAGACCTTGCAATCCTCGTAGGGGCCGGGGCCGAAGCCCTTCACCGAGGCCACGATCATGCGCGGGTTGAGCGAATGGATGTGCTCCCAGGTGAGCCCCATGCGATCGAGCGCGCCGGGCGCGAAGTTCTCGACCAGCACGTCGCAGGTCTTCACCAGGCGCTCCAGCACCTTCATGCCCTCCTTGCTCTTGGAGTCGAGCGTGATCGAGCGCTTGTTGTGGTTCAGCATGGTGAAATAGAGGCTGTCGGCGCCCGGCACGTCCTGCAGCTGGCCGCGCGTGATGTCGCCGGTGCCCGGCCGCTCGACCTTGATCACGTCGGCGCCGAACCAGGCCAGCAGCTGCGTGCAGGTCGGGCCCGACTGGACGTGGGTGAAGTCGAGGATCTTCACGCCGTCCAGCGCCTTGCCGTCCTTGCCCCAGGGTTTTGACGAGACCTTGGGCAGGCCGTTGCCGTTGGCCTTGTTGGCCACGAGCTTGAGCGACTTCCGCTTGGCCTTGTCCTTCTTGGAGATCTTTTCCTTGTCCTTCGCCTTCTTTTCTTTCTTCTTCGCCATGTCTCTTCTCCGATCGCTTCAATGTCGTGTGCGGTCGCGAACGACCTACTTCTTGCGCAGCTTGCTTTGCGGATTGAGGTTGCCGATGCGGCCGCTCTCGCTGCCGGCCGCCGGATCGATAACCGCGTTGATCAGGGTGGGCTTGCCCGAATCCATCGCGGCGTTCACCGCGCGCTTGAGCTCGTCGGGCGTGGTGGCGTTGACGCCCGTGCCGCCGAAGGCTTCCATCATCTTGTCGTAGCGCGAGCCCTTGACGAAAACCGTCGGCGCGGGATCCGGACCGCCGCTGGCATTCTGGTCGGTGCCGCGATAGATGCCGTCGTTGTTGAAGATCACGACGCAGACCGGCAGGTGGTAACGGCAGATCGTCTCGACCTCCATGCCCGAGAAGCCGAAGGCGCTGTCGCCCTCGATCGCGAGCACGGGGTTGCCGGTCTCCACGGCGGCGGCTATGGCCGAACCCATGCCGACGCCCATGACGCCCCAGGTGCCGACGTCCAGCCGCTTGCGCGGCTTGTACATGTCGATCACGCCGCGGGCGAGGTCGAGCGTATTGGCGCCCTCGTTGACGAGGATGGCGTCCGGCCGCTCCTTGATGATGGTGCGCAGCGCACCCAGCGCGCCGTGATAGTCCATCGGCGACTTGTTGTTCATCAAGCGCGGCGCCATCTTGGCGACGTTCTCGTCGCGCTTGGCCGTGACCGCGCCCATCCAGTCGGCAGGTGCCTTCGACCAGCTGCCGCCCATGGCGTCGAGCAGCGCCGACACGCAGGAGCCGATGTCGCCCACCACCGGTGCCGCGATCTCGACGTTGCTGTCCATTTCCTTGGGCTCGATGTCGACCTGGATGAACTTCTTCGGCACGTCGCCCCACGCCTTGCCCTTGCCGTGCGAGAGCAGCCAGTTGAGCCGGGCGCCGACCAGCATGACGACGTCGGAGTCCTTCAGCACCGTCGAGCGCGCGGCACCGGCGCACTGCGGATGCGTGTCCGGTAGCAGGCCCTTGGCCATGCTCATGGGCAGGAACGGCACGCCGCTCTTCTCGACCAAGGCGTGGATCGCATCGTCGGCCTGGGCGTAGGCGGCGCCCTTGCCGAGGATGATCAGTGGGCGCTTGGCGGCCTTGAGCACGTCGAGCGCACGCTTGACCGCGGCCGGGGCGGGAATCTGCGCTGGCGCGGCGTCGATCACCTTCACCAGAGACTTGGCGCCGGCATCGGCACTGATGACCTGGGCGAATAGCTTGGCTGGCAGGTCGAGATAGACGCCGCCGGGCCTGCCGGAGACTGCCGCGCGGATGGCGCGCGCGAAGCCGATGCCGATGTCCTGCGCGTGGAGGACACGGTAGGCCGCCTTGCACAGCGGCTTGGCAATGGCGAGCTGGTCCATCTCCTCGTAGTCGCCCTGCTGCAGGTCGACGATCTCGCGCTCGGACGAGCCCGACACCAGGATCATCGGGAAGCAGTTGGTGGTGGCGTGGGCGAGCGCCGTCAGGCCGTTCAGGAAGCCGGGCGCCGAGACGGTGAGACAGACGCCGGGCTTCTTGGTCAGGAAGCCCGCGATCGCCGCTGCGTAGCCGGCGTTCTGCTCGTGACGGAACGACAGCACGCGTATGCCGGCGGCTTGCGCGTGCCGGCCGAGGTCGGTGATGGGGATGCCCGGCACGCCGTAGATCGTGTTCAAGCCGTTCAGCTTCATCGCATCGATGACGAGGCTGAAGCCGTCCGTCAGGTCCTGTGTCTCTTCTACTTCTGTCTTGAGCGCTGCCTCGGCCATTGGTTCCTCCCGAATTCTCTCTTCAGTCCAGGTAATCGCCGTGCTTGGCGACGTGCTCGGCCAGGCCGAGCGCGTGCTGTCGCACCAGGTCCTCGGCGCGCTTGGTGTCGCGCGCCTCGAGGGCATGGATGATGTTCATGTGATCGCGGATCGAGCGTTCGACCCTGTCGTCCTCGCCGATCGTGCTGCCGCGGATCATGCGCATATGGGTGAACAGGTTCTCCGCCAGCCGGATCAGCACCTGGTTTCCGCTGAGCTCGATGATGGTCTGGTGGAAGTTGATATTGACCTCGGAATACTCGTCGAGTTTGGCGTGCAGCTTGTCGTCCTCGAAAGTCGTGAACATGCGCCGCAGGCCGGCGATGTCGGCGTCGCTGGCGGTTTGCGTGATCAGCCGCGCCGCCATGCTTTCCAGCGCGGCCCAGGCCTGGATCAGCTCGATCACTTCGTTCTTGGTCTTGCGCACGACATAGACGCCGCGCCGGGGCACCGAGCGCACGAAGCCTTCGCGCTCGAGCTGCACCATCGCTTCGCGCACCGGCGTGCGCGAGATGCCGAAATCCTGGGCGAGCTGGCGCTCGTCGAGCCGGATGTCGGTGCGCGAGCGATAGACATCCGAGGACACAATAAGGTTGCGCAAGGCGGTGTACGCCTTGTCCTTGAACGTCTCCCGACTGTCGATCGGGGCGACCACTAACCGCGCTTCGCTCATGGAAACGGATTGTCCCTCGCTGCAGCCGGCCCCCACCGGCGAATACATTATTCATAATGCCACGGCGGACCACCGTCCATTGGTCCGCCACGACATATTATTGCGTAACCCGGGGGGTACCCAGGTTATGCCGCAAGATCGTCGCCCAGGCCCTCGGCCTGGCGTTCGATCAGGCGACGATAGATGCCGCCCGTGAGGCGCAGCAGGTTGGCATGGTTGCCGTCCTCGACGATGCGTCCGTGGTCGAAGACCAGAATGCGGTCGAGCTCACGTACCGTCGACAGACGGTGGGCGATGACGAGCGTCGTGCGGCCCCGCATCAGCGTGTGCATGGCGTCCTGGATCAAGGCCTCCGACTCGCTGTCAAGACTCGAGGTGGCTTCATCCAGGATCAGGATCGGCGCATTGGCCAGGAAGGCGCGCGCGATCGCGACCCGCTGGCGCTCGCCGCCGGAGAGCTTGACGCCGCGCTCGCCAACCAGCGTGGCATAGCGCTGCGGCAGCCGCTCGATGAAGGCATCGGCATGGGCAAGCCGCGCCGCCGCCTCGATCTCCGCCGTCGTGGCGTCGGGCCGCCCATAGGCGATGTTCTCGGCAAGCGAGCGGTGGAAGAGCACTGGCTCCTGCTGCACGATCGCCACCTGCCGGCGCAGGCTCTCCTGCGTGACAGCGGCTATATCCTGGCCGTCGATGGCGATGCGGCCGCCATCGAGGTCGTACAGCCGCTGCACGAGCTTGACGAAGGTCGTCTTGCCCGAGCCCGACCGTCCGACAAGGCCGACGCGCTGGCCCGCCGGAATGCGGACCGACAAGGCGTCGTAGACCTGCCGGTCGAGCGCAGGGTAGCGAAAGCGCACCTGGTCGAACTGGATTGCGCCGCGCACGATCGTCATCTCCGTGGCGCCGGCCCGGTTCTCGACGCCGAGCGGCTCCTCGTGGAAGGCGACGAGCTCCTCCAGGTCGCTGGTCGACCGCTGGATGTTGTGCACATGGTGGCCGATATCGCGCAGGTAGCCGTTGATCACGCCATAGGCCGTGAGCACGAAGGTGACGTCGCCCAGAGTGGCGTCGCCCTGCCACCAGAACAGCAAGGCAAGCCCGATCACGGCGACACGTAGCATAATCAGGATGCCCTGCTGCACGACGCCGGTGAGCGTGGCCCTCGTCCAGGTGACCCACGTGCGCGTCCGCCATCGCGCCAAGACTTGGCCAAAGCGCCAGTCCTCGCGGTCTTCCGCGCCGAACGCCTTGACCACAGGGTTGCAGCTCACGGCGTCGGCTAGCGCGCCGCCCAGGCGGCTGTCCCATGCATTGGAACGTCGCGTCGCGGGCGTGACGTAGTCGAGCGACAGCTTCACCGTGATCGCCACATAGAGGGCAGTGCCGACGCCGACGGCGAGCCCCATCAGCGGCCAATGCCAGCCGAACAGGAAAGTCGCGCCAACAAGCACGACGAGCGATGGCCACAGCGCCACGAGCACCGTGTCGTTCAGCATGTCGAAGGCCCACATGCCGCGGCTAAGCTTGCGCACCGTGGCGCCGGCGAAGCTGTTGGCATGCCAGTCGGTCGAGAAGCGCTGCACGCGCCAGAAGGTCTCGCGCGCCACCTCGCTCATCATGCTCAAGGTGAAGCGTACGATGCCCTTGAACAGGCCGTAGCGCAGGACCAGCAGAGCAAGGCCGAGGCCGAGTATCGCGGTGAATGCCTTTAGCGCGTCCAACACGGCGGCATCGCGCGGCCGCGCCGGATCGGCCAGGGAGTCGACCATCTGCCCGGCAAAGATCGGCAAGGCGAGTTCGGCCGCCGCGATCAGCACCAAGCCAACCGCCATGGCCAGCACCAGGCGCCATTGCCGGCGCCATCGGTCGGCGACGAACCGAATCGTCCTGAAGAACGGATCTTTTCCTCGCCTGGTTCTGCGAGAGGTCATTGTTCGATGCCTCGCCCACGAAGGGGCGATAGGCCCTCAAAGGGTCGTTCGAGCGCATGCCGGGATGAAGCGCGGCAACGTCCGACGACGTGAATGGTCAGTGAGACGGAAAGAGGCGGGCCGCTCGATGGCGGCCGCGGCCGGACCTAGTGCTTGAAGCGCTCGAGGTCCGATACGCAGCCGACGGGAGCGGTGGCGTTGGGCATGATTGAAAACATCAACGTCTCCCTGGCTGGGGTTGTATCAAGGGCGCGCACACTAAGATCGGAGGCGTCTGGAGGCAAGGGCGCCTTGATTAGTTCCTCATCGGGGCTGTCGCACTGTGGCGGTAACGCCACAGCGCTTGGACTCTCACTTGTGCGGAGTGGGGGTCAGATGATGCGCTGCTTTGCTCGTGAACTGGGCATCCTCCCCTCGATCGTGCGCCCGACCTTGAGATACATTATTCATGGTGCCACGGCGCATCGGGCGTCCAGACCCGCATTACTCTTCTGTGCCAGATCTGCTGCACCAGACTATTTCAGGATCCCGAAACCAAGGCTGCAGTCATGGTCACGTTATGAAACCGGAAAGTGAATTCAGCGTCGTCTTCGACCAGGCCGGCGGCCGCGAGGCGCAGTTCGTGCGCGACAAGCTCGACTTCTTCAATGTCGGCGTCACCGGCGAATCGACCTATTACCCGGTGCACTTCTTCCTGAAGAACGAGCGCGGCGAGGTGATGGGCGGCCTACTGGGGTCCATCTGGGGCGGCTGGCTCCACATCACCTATCTCTGGATGGACGAAGCCGTGCGCGGCAAACGGTGGGCGACCAAGCTGATGGATCAGGCGGAGGACTATGCCCGCGAGCGGCATTGCCATTCGGTGGAACTCGACACCCACTCCTTCCAGGCGCGTCCCTTCTACGAAAAGCGCGGCTACGAAGTCATCGCCATGCTCGACGACTATCCCAAGGGCCATAAGAAGTTCTTCTTGAAGAAGAAGCTTTAGTGCTGGGGGCGCGCCACTCCAGTGGCGCGGTCTTCCTTGATGCCAGCGAAGACGCGCGACTGGAGTCGCGCGCCCCCAGCGATGAGCGCCTCTACCGGACGCCCAGCTCTTTCAGCTTCTTGTCGAGTGCCAAGAGGTCCAGCCAGCTCTGCCGCTTGCTCGCGGGCGTGCGCAGCAGGTAGGCGGGGTGGAAGGTCGGCAAGGTCGGTACCTCGCTGCCGTCGTCGAGGCGCACGCTGGTCCATTTGCCGCGCATCCGCATGATGCCCTCGGTCGTGTCGAGGACGGCCTTGGCCGCCGTGCCGCCCGCCAGCACCAGCACCTTGGGCTTGGCCAGCTCGATATGGCGGCGCGTGAAGGCGAGGCAGATCGCCTGCTCGGCCAGGGTCGGCGTGCGGTTGCCCGGCGGCCGCCAGAACAGGATGTTGGTGATGTAGAGGTCGCGCTCGCGGCTCATGCCGATGGCGTCGAACATGCGGTCCATCAGCTGGCCGCTCACGCCTACGAAGGGCTTGCCCAGTCGGTCCTCGTCGGCGCCCGGCGCCTCGCCCACCACCATGACCGGGGCGCCGGCCACGCCATCGGCGAACACCGTGTGCTTGGCGGTGCGCTTGATCGCGCAGCCCTCGAAGGCGCGGATGGCCGCTTCGAGATCGGCGATGGTCGCGCAGCGCCGCGCCAGCTCGCGCGCATCCTCGACGAGCTGCGGCGATTCGAGCGGCACCGGGGCGCGGGCGGGGAACGGTGTCGCCGGGCGGATCGGTGTCGGTGCGGTGGGGCGTTGCGCGATCGCCGGCTCGGGCGCACTCGCCGCTGCCCTGGCCGCTGCCGGCGGCGGTGCCGCGAAGCGGTCGATCGCTTCCTCGCCGATGGTCTCGTCGATGCCGTTGTCGACGTACCATTTCAGCAGTGAGGCGAGATCCTCGCGCGCGATCGCAGGCCCGGTCATTGCAGGCGCTTCAGGAAGGCGCCTAGGATCGGCGCCCACAAGGCTGCATCGGCATGGCTCGCCATATGGCCCTTGTTGCTCGGCAGTTCAACGTAAGTGACATCGATACCGGCCTTGCGCATGTCGCTCACGTAAGCTGGGCTCAGCGCGATATCAAACAGCTTGTCGGAAGGCGACTGCACGTAGAGCACCTTGGTGCCTTTCAGCTTGGCGTACTCGCCTGTGATGTCGAACGAGCCGATCGCCTTGCGCAGTGTCACCATCGAATGGCCGTCATAGATCTGCGCCCACGCCTTAGCGTTGGCGCGGATCGCCGCCTCGCGCGCCTTCTGGTCGGGCATCGTCTCGGCCAAAATCTCGTTCTGGCCGTAGGCCATGAGGGTCTCGAAGCGCAGCTCCTCGAGCGTCCGGGCGATGCCGCCGTTGTCGTAATACCAGCCGCCGTTCCAATTCGGATCACTCGCCAGCCGCTTTTGTAGTGCCTCCAGTCGGTCGAGCCCGGCCGGCGAGCGCGGCGCCGTCACCGACGGCGCGATGGCCTTCATGAAGCCCGGATAGGAGGCCGCCCACTGGAACGACTGGAAGCCGCCCATCGACGGGCCGATCACCGCCACGAGGCTCTTGAGGCCGAGCGAATCGACCAGGAGTTTTTCCGCCGCCACGATGTCGCGCATGGTGATGTCGGGAAAGGTCGGACCGTAGGGCTTGCCGGTGCGCGGGTCGGTGCAGTTGGGCCCGGTGCTGCCATGCGCCGAGCCGAGTGCATTCACCGACACCACGAAGCTGTGGTTCGTATCGACCGCCTTACCCGGACCGATCAGCCCGTCGAACCAGCCGGCTGCGCCCGCGGCGACGCCGCGGCCCTGCTTGCCGGGCGCATTGCGGCCGGCGGCGTGATGGCTCGACGTGTAGCCGTGCACCACCAGGATCGCGTTATCACGCGCCGGCGACAGGCTGCCGTAAGTCTCGTAAGCGAGTTCCAGGACGGGCAGCGACTGCCCGCTTTCCAGGCGAAAATCACGCGCTGTGAAGAGTTTGCTTTCGATTCCGCCGAGCTCTGCCACGGGAATACCCCTTTTCACCGGGTGGCGATCCTGCCCCCGACAGGCTATCAACAGGCGAAGGATCGTCGCCGGCCGGCGGCGCGTCCATCGGTTAAAGGCATTGTAGAGCGAGACGGTGATGGCGCGCGAGTCGATGGAATATGACGTGTTGATCGTTGGCGGCGGCCCGGCCGGGCTGTCAGCGGCGATCCGACTCAAGCAGCTCGCGGCCGAGCGCAACCATGAAGTGTCGGTCTGCCTGATCGAGAAGGGCTCGGAGATCGGTGCCCACATCCTGTCGGGCGCCGTGATCGATCCGATCGGTCTTAACGAGCTTATACCCGACTGGAAGGAGAAGGGCGCGCCGGTCGAAACCCAGGTGAGCGACGACCAGTTCCTGTTCTTCTCCAAGACCGGCTCCTTCCGCTTCCCCAATTTCCTGATGCCGCGGCTGATGAACAACCACGGCAACTACATCGTGAGCCTGGGCAATCTCTGCCGCTGGCTCGGCCAGCAGGCCGAGGCGCTGGGCGTGGAGATCTATCCGGGCTTTGCCGGCGCCGAGATGCTCTACAACGATGACGGCTCGGTGCGCGGCGTCGGCACCGGCGACATGGGCGTCGGCAAGGACGGCAAGCACAAGGCGAACTACACGCCGGGCATGGACTTGCTGGCCAAGTACACGCTGATCGCCGAGGGCGTGCGCGGCTCGCTTGCCAAGCAGCTGATGGCCAAGTTCGAGCTGCGCGCCGGCGTCGATCCGCAGAAGTTCGGCATCGGGCTCAAGGAGCTGTGGCAGGTCGAGCCGGCCAAATTCAAGAAGGGTCTGGTGGCGCATTCACAGGGTTGGCCGCTCAGCGAGACCAACAGCCACGGCGGCTCCTTCATGTACCATTTCGGCGACAACCTGGTTTCCATCGGCTTCGTGGTTCACCTCGAGTACGAGAATCCGTACCTCTCGCCGTTCGACGAGTTCCAGCGCTTCAAGACCCATCCCGAGGTCGCCAAGTACCTGCAGGGCGGCAAGCGCCTGGCCTACGGTTCGCGCGCCATCAACGAGGGCGGCGTGCAGTCGGTGCCCAAGCTCATCTTCCCCGGCGGCGCGCTGATCGGCTGCTCGGCGGGCTTCGTCAACCTGCCGCGCATCAAGGGCAGCCATAACGCGCTCAAGAGCGGCATGCTGGCGGCCGAGGCGGCCTTCGAGGCGCTGGCCGCGGGCAAGACCGGCGGCGACGAGCTGATCGCCTATCCGGTGAAGCTGAAGGCGTCGTGGATCTGGAAGGACCTCGACAAGGTGCGCAACGTCAAGCCTGCGCTCAAATGGGGCACCATGCTGGGCACGCTCTATGGCGGCATGGACATGTGGCTGCACGACCTCGGCATCCGCGTGCCGTGGACGATGCATCACAAGAAGGCCGACCACGAATGCCTGCGGCCGGCCGCCGAGTTCCAGCCCATCCAGTATCCCAAGCCGGACGGCGTGATCTCCTTCGACAAGCTCTCATCGGTGTTCCTCTCAAACACCAATCACGAGGAGGACCAGCCGGTTCACCTCAAGCTGCGCGATCCGTCGATCCCGATCGCGGTCAACCTGCCGCTCTATGCCGAGCCTGCGCAACGCTACTGCCCGGCCGGCGTTTACGAGGTGGTGACCGCCGACAATGGTCAGCCGCGTTTCCAGATCAACGCGCAGAACTGCGTCCATTGCAAAACCTGCGACATCAAGGATCCGGCCCAGAACATCGATTGGACCGTGCCCGAAGGCGGCGGCGGTCCCAACTATCCCAACATGTGAGCTCCATGCGACGCACCCCCCTCGCGCTGCTCTCGGCAGCGCTGCTCCTCATCCTCCCCGTCATCGGCAACGCCCAGCAGGGCGGCGCCACGTCACCCGCCAAACCGCCGGCGTCGCGCCCGCAGACGGCCGGGCAACCGCCGCTGATCCCGCTCGATGGCCGCTATCTCGCGGCGCGCGTGGCCGAGCAGGATCACGACTACGACGCCGCCGCCGACCAGATCGACCTGGCGCTCGCCCAGACGCCGGACGATCCGGAGCTGCTCTACTCGGCCTTCCGGCTGCGCATCTACGCCGGCCGCATCGACGCCGCGGCGCAGCTCGCGCAACAGGTCCTGGCGACGCGGCCGGGCGACGGCTTCGCCAACCTCGTGCTGGCGGTGCAGGCGATCAAGAAGGGCGACTATCGCGCGGCCGAGCAGCAGATCGACAGGATCGGCCCGGAGAACCAGCTCGGTCCGCTGCGCGAATACGTGCTGGCCTGGCTCAAGGCCGGCGAGAAGGAGTTCCCCGCCGCGCGCGCGCAGCTCGCCAAGCTCAAGCCCGCCACGGGCGAGCGTGCCGAGGCGCCGGCCCTGGTGATCGAAGCGCAAATCGACGAGATGGCGGGCGACAAGGCCGCCGCTGAAGCCAAGTATCGCCGCGCCATCTCGCTCGACCCCAGCGGCTTGCGCACCACGGTTGCGGTCGCCGAGGGCCTGCGCCGGCTGGGCAAAGCCGACGATGCCCGCCAGCTCCTGAAGACCTATGGCGAGAAGTACAGCGACGCCGTGGTCATGGACGGGCTGACCGGCCCCAATGCGCCGGCGCCCAAGCCGCCCACGGCCGCCTCAGGCATCTCCGAGATCCTGTTCGACATCGGCGGCATTCTGGCCTCCGACCAGCGCAACCCGCGCGCCGATCTCGGGCTGATCTTCTATCAGCTCGCCGCCAGCCTGAGGCCCGAGCACGACTTTGCCTGGTTGATGATCTCGGGTCTTTACGAACAGTTCCAGCTCATCCCCAAGGCCGTCGCCGCGCTCGGCAAGATCGGGCCCAGTTCGCCGCTCTACTGGCAGGCGAGGTTGCGGATCGCCGCCCTCGACGCCCAGCAGGAGAAGTTCGACCAAGCCATCAGCCAGCTGCGCACGCTGGTCGCCGAGAAGCCCGACCGCATCGACGCAGCACTCACGCTCGCCGATCTGCTGCGCGGCAAGGAGCGCTATGCCGAGGCCGTGCAGGCCTACGACACCGCGATCCAGCGGCTGCGCAACATCGAGGAGCGCCACTGGTCAGTGTTCTTCGGCCGCGGCATCGTCGAGGAGCGCCTCAAGCAATGGCCCAAGGCCGAGGCCGACATGAAGAAGGCGCTCGAGCTCTCGCCCGAGCAGCCGCACGTGCTGAACTATCTCGGCTACAGCTGGATCGACCAGGGCCTGCATCTCGACGAAGGCATGAAGATGCTGGAGCGGGCGACCGAGCTCAGGCCCGACGATGGGGCGATCACCGATTCGGTCGGCTGGGCGTTCTATCGTCTCGGCCAGTACGACAAAGCCGTCGAGTGGCTCGAGCGCGCGATCGAGCAGAAGGGCGACGACGCCACCATCATCGAACATCTGGGCGACGCCTACTGGCATGTCGGCCGCCAGCGCGAGGCGCGCTTCCAATGGGAACGGGCGCTCAACCAGAAGCCCGACAAGGACCGCTTGGCCGTGATCAAGGACAAGATCGCCAACGGGCTGAGTGCGGCCAACGACAAGCCGACCGTCTACGAAAAGGCCGCCGACACCAAGCAGGGCGGCTGAGCCGACGTCGATGGCGGGCGCTGCGGTGCGGTCTGCGCACGCCAAGGTCAATTTCTGGCTGAACGTCGTCGGCCGCAGGCCCGACGGCTACCACTTGCTCGACTCTCTGGTGGCCTTCGTCGACCTCGCCGACACGCTCGAGGTACGGCCCTCCGACCGCTTGTCGCTCGAGGTCGCCGGACCGCAGGCTTCAGGCCTCGCGGCCGATCCGGATAATCTCGTGCTGAAGGCCGCGCGCCTGCTGGCCGATCGTGCCGACATGGCGCCGCGTGCGACGATCCGGCTCGGCAAGCACATCCCGGTGGCGGCGGGTCTCGGCGGCGGATCGGCCGATGCGGCTGTGGCGCTACGCGCGCTGAGTGAGCTGTGGCGCGTTGTCCTGCCGGAAGAGGAGCTGTTCGATCTCGCGGCGTCCCTGGGCGCCGACGTGCCGATGTGCCTGGCCGGCCGCACCGCGCTGGTGTCGGGGATCGGCGAGCGCCTGCAGCCGGCGCCGGCGCTGCCGCCCGCCGCGATCCTGCTGGTCAATCCCGGCACGCCGCTGCCCACGCGCGACGTTTTCGAAGCGCGCCGCGGCCCATTCTCGACCGCCGTGCCGGTGACGCAGCCTTGGCGTGACCTGCCGGAATTCGTGACCGCCCTTGCCCGGCGCGGCAACGATCTCAGCGACGCCGCGATTTCGCTGCGCCCGGCGATCGCCGAGGTGCTGACCTTCCTGCGCAACAGCCGCGGCGCATGCTACGCCGCCATGAGCGGCAGCGGTGCCACCTGCTTTGCCCTCTACGACTCGCTCGATGCCGCGCAGCGGGCGAGCGCATCGATGCCGCCTGCCTGGTGGCGCCATGCGGGGACGTTGATCTAGGCAGAGTCGGATGGCGATTCCGTCATCTCGACCGAGCGCTAGTTCGGCTTGCGCATCGTCTTCTCGCGCGTTTCCTTCAGCGACTCGAACAGCGCCTTGCTGGGCTCGCCTGTCTGCGCGAGGCCGGCGGTGCGCTCGTAGTCGAGGATGGCCGCGCGCGTGCCGGGGCCGTGCAGGCCGTCGGGCGGATCGCGCAGGAAATTGAGATCGCGCAGCAGCCGCTGGATCACCGTCACCTGCTCGGCGGTCGACACCGGCCACGCATCGGGATCGGCGCGGACGATGTCGGCCGAAGTCGGCGGCGCCGGCGGCGGCTCGGGCTGGCCGAGATCGATGGCCGTTGCCGGCGTTGACTCAGGCGGCGCCGGCTTGGACCCCTCGGGCGTTGCCGCGATCGGCTTCGGGGCAGCCGTCGCCTCCTCGATCTTGGGCATCGGCGGCTTGGGTGGGTCGATCGGCGCCGGCACTGCGTTTGCCGGTTCGACCTTCGCGGAGTCCGTCTTCTCCTCAGACGCCGGCGCGGCGCGCGCGATGTCCGCCGACGTGGGCGGCGCTGGCGGCGGCTCGGGCGCACCGAGGCCGATGGCCTGTGCGATTGAGGCCTGTGCGATTGGCGGTTCGACTTTCGCTGAGTCTGTCTTCTCCTGAAGTATTGGCGCCGCCCGCGCGATGTCCTCCGAAGTAGGCGGCGGTGGCGGCTCAGATGCGCTGAGGTCGATCGCCGGTGCGGATGGCGGCGCGCTTGCGGCGGCACCGCGACGCGTGATCGCCTGCTGCAGCGCGGCGAAGACGTTCTTGGTCGGCTCGCCGGTCTCACGCGCGCCCGTGCTGCGCTGGAAGGTGCGGATGGCGGCGCGCGTCACCGGACCGATCGTGCCGTCGGGCTTGTCGCTCAGGAGTTTCAGGTCGAACAGCGCCTGCTGGATGACGCTGATCTGGTCGTTGGCGGCCTTGGGCCAGCCCGGCGGGTCGGGCTCGGAGTCGGCGGCTGCAGCCTGGCCGGGCGCGGGCACCGGGAAAGCCGCCGGCGGCAGCGCTGGTGCCGGCAAGGCAGCCGGCGGCAGGGCGGACGGCTCCAAAGGCGGCGGGGGCTTGGGTGGCCGCAACGCCTCGACGATCTGCTTGAATTCGCGCTGGCCGGCCTGCTGCGCGCGCTCGAGGTCGCCCGGCAGCAAGGTGGACTGCAGCGCCTGCGCGCGCTGCGCCGCCGTCTTGGCGATCGCATTGTCGCCGCCGCGATTGGTCTGGCGGTCGAACTCGGCGGTGATGGCGTACCAGGCGAGGGCCATTGCCGGATCCTTCGGCAAGAGGTCGCCGCGTTCGTAGATGTCGCCCAGGGTGAACATCGAGACGGCCAGGCCCTGGCGGCTCGCCGCGCGCAACAGGTCGACCGTTTCCTGGGCGTTGCGCGGGGCGCCCTTGCCCTCGCGCAGCATCAGGGCGAGATGGTGCTTGGCCATCGGCAGGTTGGCGTCGGCGGCCTTGCGGTACCATTCGACGGCGCGCGTCGAATCGCGCTCGACGACGAAACCGCGCTCGTACATCACGCCGACATTGAAGGCCGACTGCGCCGAGCCCTGCTGGGCGGCGCGCAGCAGCCAGCCGGCGCCGGCCTGCTGGTCCTTGGGGACGTCCACGCCTTGCACCAGACGGCGCGCCATCTCTTCCATGGCGGGGAGCTCGTCGGCATTGGCCCTGGTCCGGAGCTCGTCGATCGGCAGGGCGGCCCAGTCGATCGAAGCGGGCGGCGTGGCGGCGGGCGGCTCGGTCGCGTGGGCTGCCGGCGTCTCGGGGGCCGGCGCCACCGCGGCGCGCGCAAACTCGGCGCTGGTCGGCTCGGGCGGAGCGGCGGCCTCCGGAACCACGATCGGTGCCACAGGCTTCGCCTCTGGTTTTACGGGTATCGCGGCGAGGGCGGGCGCGGGCTTTGTCTGGATTGCGTTGGCGGAGCGCGACGATGATGCCTGGCGCGGCCAGCTCAGCCACGCACCGGCCGTTCCCAGCGCCGCCGCCAGGATCACGCCACCAATCAGGAGAGCCGGTCGCTTCACGCCCATGCCCCGACTTTAGCTGACAGCGGCCGCGCCGGAGAAGGCAGGGCGCGATGGCGCACAATGATCACCGTGGTCAACAACAGGACCGCGCCGGCCTGATGGGCGGTCGCCAGCGCGATATTGACGCCGCTCAGGATGGTTGCGATTCCGAGCCCGAGCTGCAGCAGCGCCATCGCCGCCGCCGCCAGCGTCTCCGGCTGGCGCGCCCGCCAGGCCAATGCCAGCACGCCAAGCACCAGAAGCTTGGCGAGCCAGCGATGGACGAACTGGATGGTCGTGCCGTTCTCGAAGAAGTTGATCCACCACGGGCTGAGGTCGAACAGGCCCGGCGGGATCCAGTAGCCCGACATGGTCGGGAAGGTGTTGTGTGACGTGCCGGCGCGCAGGCCCGCCATCAGCGCGCCCCAGGTCATCACAATGAGAAGGAATCCGATCAGTGCCGTAGCCTTGCGGCGGGTCTTGGCATCGTCGCGCCGCGCATCCTGCGGCCCCAGCTCGAGGATCAGCCACACCGTGTAGGCATAGAGCGCCACCGCAAGCAGCAGGTGGGCCGCCAGCCGGTAGTGGCTGACCGCCGGCCGGTCGATCAGGCCGGACGCCACCATCGCCCAGCCGAGCGCGCCCTGCAGGCCGCCCAGCACCAGCAGCGCCAGCAGGCGCGGCTTCAGCGCCGGCGTGAGCTGGCCGCGCAGCCAGAACCAGGCGAGCGGCAGCGCGAAGGCCAGGCCGATCAACCGGCCCCACAGGCGATGGATGAACTCCAGCCAGAAAATCTGCCTGAATTCGTCGACGCTGAAACTACGGTTGATCAATCTTCCCTGCGGCGAGGAAAGATATTTCTGCAGCTCGGCCTGCCAGGCGGCATCCGATATCGGCGGCAGCCAGCCCGTCACCGGCCGCCATTCGACCATCGACAGGCCCGACTCGGTGAGCCGCGTGAGCGCGCCGAGCACGATCATGAAGAAAATCATCGCGGCAACGACCAGCAGCCAGTTGCGCACGGAGGCGGGAGCCGTTTGCATGGGTGCCGGACCATGCTTTAAGCCGCCCGCCCCGTCATCAGGCATAAATGTCGCGAAACGGGCAGGCGCCTTGCGCTCACGGTCCGTGTTGTTTAATCGGTTCGCACACGAACGAATCACCCCTCGGCCCACCCGGATATTCCGACAATGACCGCGCCTGCGCTGGGCCATGGCCTCAGCTTCAATGATCTCTATGACCGCGACGGTCTTGCCCGCCTGGATGCGGCTTTCGCAGGCTGGCTGCAGACGGCCAATGTCGACGTGCATGCGCGCCTGATGGCCGCACGCGTGGCGCCCGACCAGCTTGCGGCGAAGGACGAATCCAATCTCCTGATCGAGGTGGCGCGTCCGCTCGAGGATTTTTTAGGCGCCCTGTTTGGCGTGACCAAGGAGGCGACCGAACTGCGAGGCCGCCATAGCGCACTGGCGCCGCTCTACGACTGCAAGCGCCTGTTCGTGCAGCGCTACGTCGCGCGCAGCATCAAGCCCGATGCGGCGATGGCCCTCGACGGCGCCAAGGTCACGGCCGAGGCCAACGTTCCAGCACGACTGGAGGACGGCCTCGAAGCCTGGGAGCTTGCCTTCGCACTGGCTGTCCGCGAACTTTTAGGCGCCGACTTCAAGGTCGAGACACCGACGCCTGCGATCGAGGCGCTGACGCGCTATGCCGCCTGGGCGCTCCATCATCCCGAGGGCAAGAAGCGTCATCGCGACGGGCCGCTGTTCAAAGTGCCGCACAAGCTCGACTTCGAGCACCTCGTGCCGATCGAAACCGAAGTGGTGGATGGCGTCACGCGCCTCAAACTGCCGCGCTCGATGTTGCGCCATCGCGAAGGCTTTGCGCTGACCGACGAAGGCTTCGACCTCGTGCGCGCGCTCGATCACACCAACTACTGCATCTGGTGTCACAACCAGGGCAAGGATTCGTGCTCGCGCGGCCTGCGCGACCGCAAGACCGGCGCGTTCCAGAAGTCTCCGTTCGGCGTCACCCTGGCCGGCTGCCCGCTCGAAGAGAAGATCTCGGAGATGAATCTTCTCAAGAGCGAGGGCTTCTCCATCGGCGCGCTGGCGATGGCGGCCGTCGACAATCCGCTGGTGGCGGCGACCGGCCATCGCATCTGCAACGACTGCATGAAGGCCTGCATCTACCAGAAGCAGGAGCCGGTCGACATCCCGCAGATCGAGACCCGCACCCTGAAGGACGTGCTCGGCCTGCCGTGGGGCTTCGAGATCTATTCGCTGTTGACGCGCTGGAATCCGCTCAACCTGCGCCGGCCGATCCCGCGGCCGGCGACCGGCCGCACCGTGCTGGTGGTCGGGCTGGGTCCGGCGGGCTTCAACCTCGCCCATCACCTGATGAATGACGGCCACACGGTGGTCGGCATCGACGGGCTCAAGATCGAGCCGCTTCCGGCCGTGCAGTCGGGCATCAAGGCGGACGGCGCGCGCGTGCCCTTCGCGGCGGTGCGCGACGTCGACTCCCTGCGCGAGGATCTCGGCGAGCGCGCCATGGCGGGCTTCGGCGGCGTGGCCGAATACGGCATCACCGTGCGCTGGGACAAGAACTACCTGAAGATGGTGCGGCTGCTGCTCGAGCGCCGCCAGCAATTCTCGATGTTCGGCGGCGTACGCTTCGGCGGCACGGTGACGGTCGAAGGCACCTTGGCCATGGGCTTCGACCACATCGCGCTCTGCGCCGGCGCCGGCAAGCCTACCGTGCTCGACCTGCCCAACGGCCTGGCGCGCGGCGTGCGCGCGGCGTCGGATTTCCTGATGGCGCTGCAGCTCACCGGCGCGGCCAAGAAGGATTCCATCGCCAACCTGCAGATCCGCCTGCCGGTGGTGGTGATCGGCGGCGGACTGACGGCCATCGACACGGCGACCGAGTCGCTGGCCTATTATCCGTTGCAGGTCGAGAAGTTTTTGGCGCGCCATGAAATCCTCGTTGCCGAGCGTGGCGAAGCAGCGGTCTTTGCGTCGATGAACGACGAGGAGCGGGGAATCGCCCTCGAGTTCATCGCCCATGCCCAGGCGATCCGCGCCGAGCGCACGACGGCCCAACGAGAAGGCCGGGAGCCCAACATTGCCGGACTGGTGAACGGCTGGGGCGGCGTCACCATCGCCTATCGCAAACGACTGATCGATTCCCCGTCCTATACGCTCAACCACGAGGAAGTGCTGAAGGCGCTGGAGGAGGACATCCGCTTCGCCGAAGGCCTGTCGCCGGTCGCCGTCGAAGTCGATGCCAATGGCCATGCGAGCGCGCTCAAGGTGGCGGGCGAGCAGAACGGACAGAAGATCGAGGCAGCCTTGCCCGCGCGCACGATCCTGGTGGCGGCCGGCACGCAGCCCAACACCGTGCTGGCGCGCGAGGATGCGACGCACGCCTTCATCGACGGCAAGTATTTCCGCGCGCTCGACGAGGAGGGCAATCCCGCCACGCCGGAAAGGGTCTGCAAGCCGGCTGACGTGCGCGTGCTGATGTATCGCGCCGCCGACGGACGCTTCATGTCGTTCTTCGGCGACCTGCATCCGTCCTTCGCCGGCAACGTCGTGAAGGCGATGGGCGGCGCCAAGCAGGGCTATCCCGTGCTGACGCGCATCATGGAGAAGCTGCCGCCGCCTGCGCGCACGCCGGCCGAGATCCTGGCCGAAGCCAACGACCAGTGGCGCGCGCGCGTCGTGCGCGTCGACCGGCTGACGCCCACCATCGTCGAGGTCGTGGTCGAGGCGCCGGCCGCCGCGCGCAACTTCGAGCCCGGCCAGTTCTATCGCCTGCAGAATTACGAAGCGCGCTCGAAGAAGGTCGACGGCACGCTGCTCACCATGGAAGGCCTGGCGCTGACCGGCGCCTGGGTCGACAAGGACAAGGGCCTGCTGTCGCTGATCACGCTCGAGATGGGCGGCTCATCCGACCTCTGCGCGCTGCTCGAGCCCGGCGAGCCGGTGATCGTCATGGGCCCGACCGGCACGCCGACCGAGATCGAGCCGGGCGAAACCGTGGTGCTGGCGGGCGGCGGGTTGGGCAACGCCGTGCTGTTCTCGATCGGCCAGGCCTTCCGCAAGGCCGGCAGCAAGGTGCTCTATTTCGCCGGCTACAAGAAAATCGGCGACCGTTACAAGGTCGAGGAGATCGAAGCGGCGGCCGATGTCGTCGTGTGGTGCTGCGATGAAGCGCCTGGCTTTCCGGTGGACCGTCCGCAGGACAAGACCATCGTCGCCAACATCGTCGAAGCGATGCGCCAGTATGCTGCCGGTGAATTGGGCGAGCAGCCGATCCCGTTCAGTGCCGCCGATCGCATCGTCGCCATCGGCTCCGATGGCATGATGAACGCCGTGCGGCTGGCGCGCCATTCCGTGCTGAGGCCCTATCTCAAGACCGATCACCGCGCGCTGGGATCGATCAACTCGCCCATGCAATGCATGATGAAGGAGATCTGCGCCCAGTGCCTGCAGCTCCACAAGGATCCGGTGACGGGCAAGGAGTCGGTGGTCTTCTCCTGCTTCAACCAGGACCAGGAGCTCGACCGCGTCGACTTCGCCTGCCTGCGCCAGCGCCTGCGCCAGAACGGCGTGCAGGAAAAGATCGGCGCGCTGTGGATCGACCGGTCGTTGCGCAAGATAGGGGCGCGTTAAGCGCACGGCTCGATATTTAAAGAGCCGGTGTCATGTGTGGACGGCCCCCGTTTCGCAAGGGTTGAGCAACATCTTTTTGGCGAGAAGTAGGAGCGGTCATGTGTCCGGCCTGTTTGTGCGGCCGATC
>Ga0193726_1000516_pt1 | contig 39800 bp, 33 predicted proteins | sample H2c1metaG_FD_144928 | JGI IMG/M metagenome (GOLD analysis project Ga0193726, IMG submission 144928) | Soil microbial communities from a riparian zone of the East river system, Colorado, United States - H2c1 | ecosystem: Environmental > Terrestrial > Soil > Riparian zone | place: USA: East River... | reverse complement strand
CGGTCGCTGCGGATTCGCCGCGGCCGCCCTCTTAAAGTATGTCTAGTGATGCGCACGGATCGATAATGACGAAATCGGAACTCATTGAGATCATTTCGGCGAAGCAGAAGCATTTGCCGGCGAAGGACGTCGAGCTGGCCGTGAAGCAGCTTCTGGAAATCATGAGCGACGCGTTGGCAACCGGCGAGCGCATCGAAATACGCGGATTCGGGAGCTTCTCGCTGCATTTTCGCCCCCCACGGCAGGGACGCAATCCAAAGACCGGCGAGGCAGTCGCGCTTGCCGGTAAACATGTGCCGCACTTTAAGCCGGGCAAAGACCTGCGCGAACGCGTCAACGATGGTGCGGATCAGCCGATCCGCGACTAACTCAAGTCCAGCCACGGGCACGTGTCCGATTTACCGCTGCTGACATGGGCTCTGGTGCTTGCGGCGCTGGTGTTGGGTATTCTCGCCGGCCACTTCGGTTGGGGCAAGCGCTGGCCCGGATCCTTAAGCAAACTGCATCCTGATTATCTGACGGGACTCGATTTTCTGGTGACCGAGCAGCCTGACCGGGCGCTCGATATGTTCTTAAAGCTCATGGACGCCAATGCGGAAACCATCGAAACGCATTTCGCGTTGGGCTCGCTGTATCGCCGTCGCGGTGAAGTCGAGCGCGCGATCCGCATTCATCAAAATTTACTGGCACGCAAAGAGCTGGCCCCCGAGCATCGCGAGCAGGCGTTGCTGGCATTGGCGCAGGACTATCTGCGGGCCGGGGTGCTCGATCGGGCAGAGGGATTGTTCCAGCAAGTCAGCGAAGTACCGCGGCTGCGCGTCAGCGCACTCGACGCATTGCGCGGGGTCTATGAGCGGCAGCACGACTGGCAGCAGGCGCTGGTTGCCTATCGGCAATTGGCGAGTATCAAGGCGGCGCCGGCGCGCACTGTCGCCGCACACTATCTCTGCGAACTGGCGAGCCTGGCGATCGAGCGCGGCGACATGATCGTCGCGCGAGAGCTGCTCAGCCAGGCCCGCAATGAAGCGCTGCCCTTTCCTCGGGCGGCGCTTTTGGACGCGCAGATCGCGGAGCACGAGGCGCAGCCAGATCTGGCGGTAAAGCTGCTCAGGCAGGCTCTTACCGAGTCGCCGACGCTGCTGCAGGAAGAGTTGCCGCACTTGCTCAAGCTGGTGGGGCCTGCGGAGCGGGACGCTATCTTGAGCGAACTCGTGGCGACGACCGAGCTGCGCGACTTCGATGAGCTGAAGCGCCTGGTCTTCGCCGCGATTGCCGCGGACTTGGGCTCGGCAGCACCGCTGCGCGCCTCGATTGAAAAAGTTTTCTCGCAAGACCCAACCTTGCAGGCGGTCTGGCGAGAAGGCCCAATGCAATCCGAGCGCATCGCGCAGGCGATCGGTACGCTGTTGGCGCAAGCGGAGAAATACCGGTGCAATGAGTGCGGCTTTTCCGGACGCAATTTTTATTGGCATTGCCCCGCATGTCACTCCTGGGATAGTTTCGAGGCGTACGCGATCGTCAAATTGCGCTAATACGTCGGCGCTGTGAACGTGATGTTGGACGGCCCACACTCACGTCTAGGAGGGAGAGGAAGCTGGAAGGGAACTGCGCCTTTTTCTTCCGTTCCCTTCCGGCTTTTTATCCCTCCAAGTGGGATTTGTCCGACGGCGAAGCCAAATGAAATCCGTTATGCTTTGTCGATGACACACCACCCAGTAAAAGCAGTTGTATTTCCGGTTGCCGGACGAGGCACGCGGTTCTTACCCGTTACCAAGGCGAGTCCGAAGGAAATGCTTCCGATTGTGGATAAGCCGCTCATTCAGTACGCGGTGGACGAAGCGCTCTCGGCGGGTGCCGATACCTTGATCTTCATCACCGGCAGCTCGAAGCGCGCAATCGAGGATCACTTTGACTCGAATCCCGAGCTCGAGGCCGTGCTGCAGGCGCAAGGAAAACAGGACCTGCTGGATACGCTGCGCGGTATTCTGCCGAGCTGGGCTTCCTGCGTATACATCCGTCAATCCGCGCCGCTAGGATTGGGGCATGCGGTGTTGTGCGCACGGCCTGTGGTCGGAGATGCGCCGTTCATGGTGCACCTGGCGGACGATTTGATCGATGCAAAGGTCCCGTGCCTCAAGCAGATGGTCGATGTTTTCGACAAGCACCAGGCAAGCGTCCTGGGCGTGCAGAATGTCCCGAAGCAGGACACGGACAAATATGGAATTGTGAGCTTGGAGCGATCGATCGAGCCGCGCGTCGCAAAGATGTCCCACATCGTGGAAAAGCCAAAGCCTGAAAAGGCCGCTTCAACGCTGGCGGTGGTGGGCCGTTACTTGCTGACCCCGGGGGTCTTCGATGACCTCGCCAAAATCGGCAAGGGTGCCGGCGGCGAGATTCAGCTCACCGACGGCATCGCGCGTCTCATGCAGAGGGAACCCGTGTATTCCTTCGAGTTCGAGGGCAAGCGCTATGACTGCGGCAGCAAGCTCGGATACTTGCAAGCCACGGTCGAGTACGGCTTGAAGCATCCGAGCCTAGGTATCGAATTCGCGCACTATCTGCGCGAGATGGTTCCAAAATTGCCCTAGCGGAAACGGCCTCGCTGCGATTGGCCGAAACTTCGGGTGCCCGAATTCGACCCGGTGCCAGTGTTCGTGCGCGCGCCTGAACTCGGTGGACGGCGTGAATCGCGGCGCTCGGGATTTCCATCCCGGCGTGCCCCGCCATGTTGATTCTGCGCGCCATGTCCGCCATGGCGTCCGTGGGACTGCGCAGGGCGGCCTTCGCGCGACGGCGGCGGCGAGGCAGATTCCACGATCTTGAACACGGGAGTCGGCAGCGTCGGAATGCTGCGCCGTAGAACGCGTTCGATGTCCCGCAACAGTCCGGACTCATCGGAGGACACCAACGAGATCGCTTCGCCGTTGGCTCCGGCGCGGCCGGTGCGGCCGATGCGATGCACGTAGTCTTCCGGCACGTTCGGCAACTCGTAGTTGACCACTTGCGGCAACTCTTTGATGTCGAGCCCGCGCGCCGCAACTTCGGTGGCGACCAGACAGGTGACCTGGCCGCGCTTGAACATGTCGAGTGCCTTGACGCGGGCGGCCTGACTCTTGTTGCCGTGAATTGCGGCGGCCTGAATGCCGGCGCCCTCGAGCTGTTGCGTCAGACGGTTGGCGCCGTGCTTGGTGCGAGTGAAGATCAACACTTGACGCCATTGACCTTCCTGAATCAGGTGCACGAGCAGATGCCGTTTCTGTTCTTTTTGAACCCGGTATGCGCGCTGCTCAACGAGCTCGATCGGAGCGTTGCGCGGGGCGACTTGCACCGACAAGGGATTGTGCAGCAGCCGCTCGGCCAATCCGCGGATATCATCCGAATAAGTGGCGGAGAACAGAAGATTCTGACGTTTCTGCGGCAGTAGTTTGATGATCCGGCGAATGTCGGGGATAAAACCCATGTCGAGCATGCGGTCGGCCTCATCCAACACCAGAATCTGCACTTTGGACAGATCCGCCGCGCGCTGCTGAGCCAGATCGAGCAGCCGCCCCGGCGTCGCCACCAGGATGTCGCAGCCGCTGCGCAAGGCGCTGATCTGCGGATTGATGCTCACGCCGCCAAACACCTGATACGTGCGCTGCTGCATATATTTCCCATAGTCGCGCGCGCTTTGAGCGACCTGCGCGGCGAGCTCCCGGGTTGGCGTCAGCACCAGCGCGCGCGGTGCTCGGCTGCTGCCGTTCGCCTGATCGGCAGCGAGCAGTTGCAGGATGGGCAGCACGAAGCCGGCCGTCTTACCCGTGCCGGTTTGTGCGCCGGCGAGAACGTCCCGGCCGGCCAACCCCGCGGGTATGGGCGGGACTTGGATAGGCGAGGGCGTGTCGTAACCTTTATCGGCGACAGCACGCATCAATTCGGGCAACAGCCCGAGATCGGAAAATGACATTAATTAAACCTTTTTTAAAAAGTGGACTCGCACGACGGAGCCTTAAGCGTCCGCAGCGGTCAGCAGCGAGGAGGGTAAAAAAACAAAGTGCGTCGAAGACGGACCAAGAGCTAAAGGTGGCACTGACCGAGCACCAACCTCTTGAAAGCTGCGCGCACTATACATGCTTCGGTCTGTCGCGTCGAATCTGCCGCGGCAGCCGCCCAGCTAGCCGGTCAGGCAGCCGCTTGGGCGGCTGCCGCCACATCGCTTCAGGCCGCTAACCGGTCAGGCTCTGCGCCTTGGGCACCAACCAGTTCGCCAGGAATTCCGCGCCCGCGCCGGTCGGATGCCCCGGCAGAGTAATGCTCTTTAAATTCGAGTTGGTCCCAGCCTGCGGGTTCGCCACCGTGCCAAGTCCATTGATGATCTTTGGCATGCCGAGGCCGGCGGCGTACGTGTCGATAAAAGGCACCTTTCCGTTGATCATTGGCAGAAGAGCCGCCGCTGCCGCAATGGCAGCATTGCGGGAGATATCCGACGCGCCGATCAAGCTTGAATTCGCGCCGCAATCACCCAAGACGCCGACAAATATTGTCTTGGCGGTGGGAAATCTGCTGACAATCTGTTGCGCGACGTAACTCGCCGCCGCTTGCACTTGGGCATCAGTATTGGAGGTGTCGTTTCCAGATCCCGACACCAGCAGGAAAAACGGCAACGCGTTGCCGGTCGAGTCGGTAGGCACGTTTTCGGCCACGTCCCCCAGGTACGCGCCCAGGACGCTGATTGTTCCCCCCGTCATTTGGCTGCCGTCGACACTCAAGGTCGCACCGGAGATTCCATGACCGACGAGTACTAGCGGCGTCGAGAGATCGCCGCGCGCCACTACAAACGTTCCGCCTGCGGAGGCAACATTGGCCAGAGCATTCAGCGCAGATTGGATAGCAGTCTGGGCTGCATTGAAGGCGAGCGGCGTGGTGGTGCTGGTGACGCCGTTAAGAACAACGCTGATCGTGTAAGTGCCGCCGGTGCCCGTGGGCAATACCCGCCACGACTCTGCCGGAGGCGCGATCTGATCTTGAAAATTCAAGCGCGTCGGAACTGTGCCTATGAACCCAGTACCCCCCTTACCGAGATTGATCGTCTGCCAGTTCATGGCCGCGGCAAAGATATCGATCAGATTCGCAGTGTTGTTTGGGCCGGCGTCACCTTCCCAAAAACTATCGCCGATTGCCATAAACGGCATCGTGGCGAGAAGCGGTGCAGGCGCAATGGTTCCATCCGAGCTGACTCCGGCAAAGATTCCTTGCTCAATCGTGATCTTGCGTTGGCCGGAGACATTCCATCTGAAATGCAGGTACTTGACCAAACCCGTGAGGCCGTCCAGGACAAAGGGTTGCGTGCCTTCTTGTATGACGTACTGCGTAGTGCTGTCGGTCGGCGTGGTCCACGCGGAGTCAACGGTGGCGATGAACGTTGTGCCGTCGTAGCTCGTCACTTGTTTTGCTTCGTTGAGCGCGCCTGTTCCGCCTACGATCCGCACATAGTATTGGTTGTAATAGCCGGAGACGGTCGATGAGGAGGAGGCCAACGTGATGGTATTTGCGCCGCCACCTTGTGCCGTTCCGGACGCAAATGCGAGGCCGTAGCGTGCGACGAAGGTGTCGTTGATATACACCACCACGTTGTCGCTGAGTCCGTATTGCATGACATCGAGCATAGTGCCCGTGTGGTAGAAAGTCGTGTAGACCGTGCCCGGGGCATTTGTATCTGCGTTCGAATTGACCGCACTGACCATGTTGACCCGCGGAGATGTCGGGCCGAAGCGCGTAATCAAAGAAGGCGCCGCGCCACTGAAAGTAAATGCCGGATTGACTGCGGAGGAGCCGGTCAAATAAGCGTAATTGGTCGTCAAGCCAGTTGTTGCGGCCGCGTCAAAGGTCACTGTCGGCGTGATGTCCAGCGTTGGCGGCGGCGGCGGTGGCGGCGGTGGCGGCGAAGACGGGGGGGCAGATGCGGCAGCCGGTGATCCTCCGCCTCCGCCGCAACCGAACAGCGGCACGGTCATGCCGACACCCAGCGCGATCAAGACCTCGCGACGATTTGTACTGGCGGCAGGCGCTGCCGAGGACTCCAGGTCCTTTGAGGTATCTTTCACGCTCATTGTTTTTCACCCCTCGACTGTTGTTTCTCGCCCAATATTTCTTCTTATGCAGAGAAGAACTTGGAGCGGATTCTAGCGAACGCTGAAAATGTTTTTCGCCCCGTTGTCTGACGGATTTCTCCTACAGCACAACAGTTCTTGACATAACGTGCTGCGGCCGCGCCCATGCGTTTTGCGTGCACCCCGGACGCCGCGCGCAGCTTGTTACGGCAGGTCCTGCAGCGGCCCGAAGGTCCCCGGCGTGGTCGCACTTTGCAGCAATACACCTGGATGCGTGGTCGCGACGCCGCCTTGCATCGGAAACGTGACGCCATTGCTCACCACAACATCGAGCCTGCCATCGCCGTTGATGTCGGAGAGGGCAATTTCGTTGGCGCCAGGTACTGGGTAAATGCTCGCGGGCAGAAACTTACCGGGGTTGGCCGGATCGTGCAGCAGCACGGTGACCGACTCGCGTGCCCCGATAACGATGTCGAGCTTGCCGGTTCCTTGAAGATCCTTGACGAGGATGGATTGCGGCAGGTCTTGAGAAGCGATGGCGTAGCCGACGGGGGGCAGAAATGCGCCGTGATTCGCAGGATCTTGCAGCAGCACGTAAACAGCGGGCGACATTCCGCCGCTGGGGCCGGGGTCGGTAATGAGCAGATCGTTGAGCCCGTCGCCATCGACGTCAGCGATTGCGATGAGGTTCGCGCCGACCACATTGACGTTGGGAGACTGCGTAAAGACGGTGACAGGTGCGGTGAAAGTCGTCGCCGAGGCGGCACCCGTGTGCATGAGAACCTTGACGCCCACGTTATCGGTCAGCGCGACGTCTGCGGAGCCGTCGCCGTTGAGATCCCCCAGCGCGATCCAGTTGGCGCCGCCGCTAAAAAGGCTGATGGGTGCAGCAAAGGTCCCCGCAGAGGTCTGCACGAACAGCGACACGTTGAAGTCGGCGGACACCAAGTCGGGCAAGCCATCGCCGTTCATGTCCGCGATCGCCACCTGAGAAGCGCCCGGAGAATTGAGTGCGACCGCCGGATTGAACGTGCCGGGATTCGTCTTGCTGTTGAAGAACACATTGAGGACGCCATCATCGAAGCTGGCCGAGACCAAGTCCAATAACCCATCACCGTTGAGGTCGGCGCTGGCCAAATACAGAGGTTTAAATCCATCGGCGGTAGAAACGGGAGGCGCGAAGACACCGGCGGCGCTCGACAAATACGTCTTGATGTTGGACGGACTGGCCGAGACGGTCGGCAGAACGGTACTGAGCGCGACTACATCAGCGAAGCCATCGCCGTTGAAATCGGCGCTGACGACCCCTGCGGAAAACTCAGCGGGCGCAATATTGCGGCACCCAAAACAGCCGTGGTCATGATCGTCGCAGCTCGCGAGCAGAGCGCAAACCATGACCAGCGGTAACCGCAGTGAAGTGTTAAGACATGGGTATAACATATGGATATTTCACCCCTTTTTATGCCGTATACATCCGGGGAGCAAGCCAGGAGACAAATGGCGTACTTCACAGCGTATCCTCGCTTAAGACCGGCTGCGACGTGATCAAGTTCAATTCTCAAGGATTCCCATGACTGGTATGACGCTGTTCTCGGGGCCGCTTAGCATGTTTGGCGCGAAGGTCCATATTGCCGCGCTCGAGAAGAGTCTCCCCGTCAACGTCGTGATGGTGCCGTTCACGATGGATCATCTTTATGACCCAAAGCATCCGGAGGTCTTGCGGGTAAATCCAAAACGACAGGTACCTGTATTGATACACGGGGATGTCGAGATCTTCGACTCGACCCAAATCTTTGAGTATTTCGAACATCTGCAGCCGTACCCGCCCCTTTGGCCTTCGCAACCCACGGCGCGCGCGCGGGCGCGATTGCTGGAACTGAAGTCCGATGAAGTGTTCTTTCCGCATGTCATTCGATTGATGGGTTTGCAGGACAGTCTCGCCGAGGCGGCGGCGCAGGAAGCCATTACACAGCTACAGCGATACTACGAAGAGGTGGATGCCATGCTTGACGGCGGCGATTACATCGCCGGCGGATACACGTATGCCGACATCGCTTTTTATATGGCGCAGACTTTTGCGGCCCGGCTCGGCGCGCCCATGTCGCACGCTACGCCGCGATTGCTGGCCTGGCGGGAGCGGCTCACCGCACGTCCTGCCGTTCATCAAGTCGCGCTGCAGTTCGCCGCTTCGCTCGCGCGCTACAAGCTGCGAGTTCCCGACTTCATCGAGCGAGCGGTGGCCGCAAAGCCCAGTTAACGTTCACTGGGCATTGTTCCCGAGGCTATACTGGGCGCCCTTAAACAAGAGCTGCGGAAATGTGGCCAATCACTTCTTGTGCGCGCCTGGGATACGGCGCGGCGGCTCTGGCGGCAGGAGTGGGCGATGACAAGAGTCCCGCGGGTGACAATAGCCGGATCTTGTCGCCGCAGAGCGGCTTTCCGGCAATCACGGTGCCGATGGGTTACACCTACGACGTGCTGCCGGCAGGACTCACATTTCTCGGCGACAGCTTCAGCGAAGGCACGCTGATAAAATTCGCCTATACATACGAGCAAGCGACAAAGAATCGACACCCGCCGTCGAAATTGCCGCCGTTAAATTGAGCATCAGCGACCCCGGAGAATTAATCATGGCCAGCGCATGTGGAAAGCCGATCGTCAGCGCGTTTGAGCAAGTGAAATATGTTGTGGGTTGGACGCTGGCATTGACGTTGGCAGGCAACTCGCCACTTTTTGCGCAACAGGCCGCGCCTCATCCCATTGTGCTGCACGCCGCGCACTTGCTGGAAATCGACACCGGGCGGCTGATCACGCCGGGAGAAATTGTGGTCATCGGCGACCACATCACCGCGGTTGGCGCGGCCGTGTCGCGTCCGCCCGGAGCGCAAGTCGTCGACCTGGGCGACACCACGTTGTTGCCGGGTCTGATTGATGCTCATGTCCATCTGTTTCTCCACCCTGGGGCTGAAGACTTGCAGACGGTCGAGGAATCGGTGCCGCAACGGACCGTTCTGGCGATTCTGGCGGCAAGAGACGATTTGATGGCTGGCTTCACGGCGGAACGGGATATGGGCACCGAGGGTGCCGGATCCGCCGACACCGCGGTCCGGGATGCCATCAACAAGGGCTTGATTGCAGGTCCCCGGCTACGAATCTCCGGCAACGCGATCGATATTCTTGGCGGCCACGAGGACGCCAAGCGCTTCAATCCTGCTCAGCAGGTCTTGTCCAACGCCACCTATGCCAACAGCGTCGATGAGATCGTCACCGCGATTCGACAGCAGCACAAGGAAGGATCCGACTTCGTCAAAATGTATGAGACCGGCGCGGATTCAATGCGTGACGGCGTGCCGCACACCCCTTATCAATACACACTCGCCCAACTCAAAGCCGCCGTCGAGGAGACCGCGCGTTTCGGTGGCAATGTCGCGGTGCATGCCACGGGGGAGCCGGGGTGCCTGTACGCGGCTCAGGCGGGCGTGGCCTCAATCGATCATGCAACCCAGTTAAGCGATGAGACCATGCGAATCATGAAGGCAAAAAACATTCCGGCTGTTCCAACCTTCGCTATTTTCGAGTATTTCATGAATGCTTCGGAGGCGGGAGCGAAGCGCGAGCGGCCGATGCTCGAATACAAGGTCAAAGAGTTCAAAAAGCAGATTGCAGCGGGCATACCGTTCGCCGTCGGGTCCGATGTGGGTCCTTTTCCGCACGGAACTCAGGCACGGGAACTTGAATTGATGGTGAAGTATGGGATGAAACCGCTGGCAGTGCTGCAATCGGACATGATCAATGGCGCACGCTTGCTCGGCTGGGCGGGCCAAATCGGTGAGCTAAAGCCCGGCTATTTTGCCGACATTATTGCCGTGCCCGGCTCTCCCTTGGAGGACATCACGGCCGTCGAGCGTGTGGCCTTCGTCATGAAGGGCGGTGTGATCGCCCGGCTGCCGGCGGACCCGCGGTAGACCGCGGATGAGCGCGAACGGTCTCAAGGCATTGTTCTTCGATGTGTTCGGCACGCTGGTCGACTGGAGATCAGGAGTTGCGCGCGAAGCGGAAGCGGTGTTGAAGCCGCTGGGATTTTCTGTCGACTGGTTGGCATTTGCCGATGCCTGGCGCGAGCAATATCAACCGGCCATGGAAGAGGTGCGCTCGGGCCGTCGCCCCTATACCAAACTGGATGTGCTGCACGGTGAGACGCTGACGGGGATTCTGCCGCATTTTGGCATCGACGAACTCGCGGATGCGGATTTGAACCGACTCACCTGGGCGTGGCATCGCCTCGACGCGTGGCCGGATGTGCGGCCCGCGCTGTCCCTGCTGCGACAGCGCTTCCTCGTCGCCCCCGTATCCAATGGCAATACGGCGATCATGTGCGATTTGGCGCGACGGAACGATTTTCGTTGGGACGCGATACTTGGCGCCGATCATGCTCGAGACTTCAAACCCAAGGCCGCAGTTTATCTTGCGGCAGTGGACGCATTTGGCCTGAGCTCAAGCGAGTGCATGATGTGCGCCGCTCATGGCAGCGATCTTAAGGCGGCGGCCGCGACGGGATTGCGAACCGCCTTTATTGCGCGGCCCGAGGAGCGTCCAGGCTTCAGCGAAGTCACTCTGAAGATGCCGGTCGACTTGTCCTGTCGCACGACATTGGATCTGGCATCGCAATTGGGTGCTTAGGGAAGATTGCGGGCAACTGTCGCGCGGGGCGGATCGGCCAATACCCCGAGCTTTGACTTTGGAAGCACGTTGCGCGGATTCACCGCAGTATCGCCATCGCGAATCTCAAAATGCACGTGAGGACCGGTGGAGTGGCCTGTGTTGCCAAGCAGCGCCACGAGCGTCCCCTTGGTCACCTGATCGCCCTGTTTGACTTTCAGTTCGCTATTGTGGGCATACAATGAACTGGTTTTTCGATCGTGCCGCAATATCACCACATTGCCATATCCGCGCAATCCATCACCGGCATAGATCACCTCACCGTCGGCAATGGCGTAGACCGGTTCGCCCACATGCGCCGCCATGTCCATGCCCTTGTGCACTTTGCCCCAACGCTCGCCGTATTCCGAACTGACGATGTAGGCGTCCAGTGGCCAGCGCATCGAGCCCGAATATTGCTCCGGTACGGTGGAAAGCGCAGGTGGGGGCGGTGCATGCTTCGGCGGCCGGGCCACGCCGCCCGAGGGCGGCGCAGCCGGCACCGGCTGTTTCGCAATTCCAGATTTATGCAGCACGCTCAATACCGCCGTCTCGCTGTGCTCGCCCGCGTCGTAAAATGTCTTCAAGACATCCTTTTCGGCCAGATATTGTTGCATTCGCGTGTAGGCTTTCGAGGCAGTCGTGGAAGTAACTTCGGCGGCCTTGGTTGCGGCGGTGGTCGTGACCTCGACGGCTTTGGTAGAGGCCTCCTTGCTTTTCTGATACCAGGCCTCGTCGCCATACTTCTGCTCGACGGTGCTGCATCCGGCAAAATACAGGCCGATAAGGGCGGCGATCGCACCTGCGCGAGTGCGGGACGAAGGAAGGAGTTTTTGCACTTGGCAGCTCGCTTATATTTTTTGTGAGCTTATCACGCTAGAATTGTGCTCCCGAAGAATCGCAAAGACCTTAGGCGGGACGGACCATGGACACGCCGAGTAATGTGCAATCTGCAGACAGCCCCACGGTACTCGCAAACCTGGCCCGAGCGGCGGCGCAGCTCGAAACAGCGGGCAAATTTGCACTTCTTTGCATTTTCTTCGGCTGGTTCTTCGCCGATACCCTGGTCGTCACCCTGGGCTCTCTGCAGCACGGCGTGCGTTTTTACGACATGTCGGCGGTGATCGCCGATCCCACGCGGCTCTTTTTTGGTATTCAGGGGCCGTTTCACAGGATTATGTTCGGCGTGGTTTGCATTCTGTGCTTGTTTGCGCCCTTGCTACCCCACTTGCGCGGTGGGCGGGCGAACTGGCTGGCCTATCTGGCGCCGTTGATTCTCATGGTGATATGCGGCGGGCTGCTGTATTCCAGGACGTCGAGTGAATTCATTGCCGCAGCGGGTGATGCGGGCAGCCCCGGCAGCCACTTGATTCGGTTTGCCAACGATCTAGTGCGCCACGGCAGCGGTCTGGTGGCGAGACATATTTCGGTGGGGGTCGGCGGCTACTTGGCTTTGGTTGCCAGCCTCGTACTGGCGCAGCGCGGCGCCCGACACTTTCGCAATGCGCCCCCTTAAGCGGCCTGCGCTTTGCGCTCGATCCTGCGGGCAGTCAAAATAACCTCGGTGTAGCCGTTGGGCTGTTCGCGGCCTTTGAAAATCAAATCGCAAGCCGCTTTGAAGGCCACGTTATTTTCGAAGTTCTCTGCGAGGCGCCGATAGGTCGGATCTGAGGCGTTCTGCTGGTCCACGACGCGAGCCATGTTCTTGAGCGCCGTCATCACCTGTTCAGTCGAGCAGATGCCATGCAGCAGCCAATTCGCGACATGCTGGCTCGAGATTCGCAGCGTGGCCCGATCTTCCATCAGCGCGACGTCGTAGTAGTCGGGAACCTTGCTGCACCCCACACCGGAATCGATCCAGCGCACCACGTAGCCTAGGATGCTTTGTGCATTGTTATTGAGCTCTTCCTCAACGTCCGACTTGCTCCACGGCGGCGCGGCGACCAGCGGGGGCGTTAAAATCTCGTCCAAAGAGGCCCGCGGCCGTTTGGCCAGCTTGGTCTGTACATCAGCGACATCGACTTTGTGATAGTGCAGGGCATGCAAGGTCGCGGCGGTGGGTGAGGGCACCCAAGCCGTGTTCGCGCCGGCCAGCGGGTGCGCGATCTTGGTTTTCAGCATGTCGGCCATTAGGTCTGGCATGGCCCACATGCCCTTGCCGATCTGTGCGTGCCCACGCAGGCCGCAAGCCAGACCGATGTCGACGTTTTGCCGCTCGTAGGCATCGAGCCAAACAGCTTTCTTCAATTCGCTCTTTCGCGGTACGGCTCCGGCCTCGATGGACGTGTGAATTTCATCGCCGGTGCGGTCGAGAAAGCCGGTATTGATAAACGCGACCCGTCGGCGTGCGGCGCGAATGCATTCGGTGAGATTCACGCTGGTGCGGCGTTCCTCATCCATGATGCCGATTTTTACCGTGTTGCGCGGCAGCCCCAGCAGCTCTTCCACGGCGCCAAATAGCTCGTCCGCAAAGCCGACCTCCTCGGGTCCATGCATTTTGGGTTTGACGACATAAACAGATCCGGTGCGCGAGTTGCGGCGTGCGGCTTCGCCGCGAAGGTCGTGCAATGCGATCAGCACAGTCACCGCCGCGTCGATGAAGGTCTCCGGAATCGGCGCACCGTCCAGTGTCACCACACGGGTAAGCATGTGATGACCCACATTGCGTACCAACATGAGACTTCGCCCCGAGAGGATCAGATTCTTACCGTCTGGCGTTTGATACTGGCGATCTGCATTCAAGCGACGGATGATCGGGCTGTGGCCCTTCTCGACACGCGCCTCGAGACTGCCGGTCATCAATCCCAGCCAATTGCGATAAACGTGGACTTTGTCGTCCGCGTCGACGGCGGTGACCGAATCCTCGCAATCTTGAATGGTCGTGATCGCCGCCTCGAGAATCACGTCGCTAACGCCGGCCGGATCGTCGCGGCCGATATAGTGGCTACGGTCGATGTGCAATTCCACGTGCAGGCCGTGGTGAATCAGCAAGAGCACCGTTGGCGAGCTGCGGTCGCCTTGGAAGCCGCAGAAGGCGGCCGGATTTTTGAGCCGCGTGGCCTTGCCGCTTTTCAATTGGACGTCGAGCCCCTGATCTGCCGCTCGGTAGCTCACCGCGTCGCGATGCGAGCCGTCGGCGAGGGCAAAGTGTTCATCCAAAAAATCTCGCACGAAGGCGATAACCTTCGCCCCGCGTTGCGGGTTGTACCCGCCGCCGCGGGTTGCGCCATCCTGCGGGATGACATCAGTCCCGTAAAGCGCGTCGTACAAGCTTCCCCAGCGCGCGTTGGCGGCATTCAGCGCATAGCGAGCATTGCTGACCGGCACTACCAATTGCGGTCCGGCAATGCTGGCGATTTCGGCATCGACGTCTGATGTGCCGACCGAGAAGGCTTGCTTCTCAGCGACCAGATATCCAATCTCGCGCAGGAAGGCCTTGTACTTCGATCGATCGAAGCCAGGACCGGGATTGAGCCGATGCCAGGCGTCAATTTTCGCCTGTAGCTCATCGCGTCGACGCAGCAGCGCGGCGTTGCGTGGCGCGAACGAGCGGACCAGCCTGGCAAACCCGCTCCAAAACTCCCGCGCTTGTAGGCCGCTGCCGGGGATGGCTTCATCATTGACAAAATCGTATAGAACCTTGTCGATCTTGAGTTGATCTACGCTGACGGTGGCTGTCATCGCTGGAATTCCTGGACTTTGGCTTGTCTACCAATGCTGCGGGCATTGCGGCCGCAAATCAATGGCAATTCGCCGTCAGGCGACCTGGGACGGCGACCGCCGTAGTAACATCGCTCCGGTGGGAGGCATGGCATACGTGAGATCGATCAAGTTTGACGCGGGTGTGGGCAGCGCGCTGCTGGCGGGCCTCTTGTTCGGTGCGAGCACGCCGCTTGCGAAGCGATTGATCCAAGACATTGACCCGTGGATGCTCGCCGGTCTTCTCTACCTTGGATCGGGCATCGGCCTCGGCGCCTACAAGGCGCTTCGCCACGCGCTGAGCGCCGGTCGGGCGGGCGAGGCATCGCTTCGCCGCGCAGATCGATGGTGGCTCGCCGCAGCCATCATGGCGGGAGGTGTCATTGCGCCAGTGCTGATGATGTATGGGCTCCGGCGCACCGCAGGTTCCAGCGCATCGCTGTTGCTGAACCTGGAGGGGGTGTTCACCACCCTGACCGCCTGGTTTGTATTTAAAGAGAATTTTGATCGAAGAATTGCCTTGGGCGTTCTGGCGATAACCGCAGGGGCGGTGCTGCTCAGCGTCGGCGGCTCGGCGGAGTGGGGCAACGCGATCGGGCCGATCGCAATCGCCGCAGCCTGTCTTGCGTGGGCGCTCGATAACAATCTGACGCGCAAGGTTGCTCTGACTGATGTAACGTTCATCGCGATGCTGAAGGGCCTGGTTGCAGGATCCGTCAACATTTCAATTGCCGCCGCCCTGGGCGCCTCGTGGCCAAGCCGAAGCGCCATATTCGACGCCGGCGCCGTTGGATTGGCCGGCTATGGGGTCAGTCTGGTTCTGTTCGTGGTCGCCTTACGGTACTTGGGTACCGCGCGCACAGGAGCCTACTTTTCGATGGCACCGTTTGCGGGTGCCTTGATTGCCGTCGTGTTCTTCCATGAGCCGCTGTCGATCCAACTGATCGGCGCAGGTGTATTGATGGGAGCCGGCCTGTGGCTGCACCTGAGCGAACGTCACGATCATGAACATATTCATGCACGGGTGACCCATGATCACCGGCACGTGCACGATATTCATCATCAGCATCACCACGATGCCAAGGATGACGGCGCGGAGCCCCATTCGCATCGCCACGTGCATGAGCCTCTGCGGCACCGCCATCCCCACTACCCGGATGAGCATCATCGGCATGTGCATTAGATGCCGCGTGTGAGCCGGGGGGAAGTTCAAGCGGGTAGCATGAGGTTGGTCGAGGGAGTCAAATGAGGCCAGGTTCTATTTTCGTTGTATGCGCATTGGCGCAGCTGATGTGCTTGACGGCCGCCAGGGCCGACAACTGGGTCATCGAGCATGTGACTCTGATCGACGGTACGCACCCATCGCAGCCTGATATGACGATCAGCGTTGAAGGTGAGCGGATCACAGCGGTTACGCCCAGCGCGATGGCACATGGCCTCAAAGGGCGGCGCATCGACGGCAAAGGCAAGTATTTGATGCCGGGACTGATGGATGTGCACATTCACCTCAGGGGCGGATTCGACGTGAGCAGCAAGCTCGATGCCGAGCTGGCGCCTGCCAACCGCGAAGAGGGACTCGCTGCGCTGGCGAGCTTTCTTTACGCAGGTGTCACGACTGTATTCGATGCCGGTAACCGCGCTGAGCACATCCTGCCGCTGCGTGCCGATGAGCGGGCAGGCAAGATTCTTTCGCCTCGCATCTTTGCCACGGGCAACCTCGTCACATACCCAGGCAGTCATGGCGACCGGATCGCCGTGCGGATAAGCGATTTCGAGAAAGACAAGGCGCTGTTGGACAAGCACATCAGCGAACAACAGCCAGACATCCTCAAACTGACCTTGGAGGAGGAGGGCTGGGGCTCGCGGCCCATGATCCCGCTGATGCCGGTGGATCTGCTGGAGAAAATCACCCGTTACTACAATCAACATGGAATCCGCACGACGGTTCACGTGTCGAGCGAGTTACGCTCGCTCGAGGCGATCTACGCGGGCGTCGACACGCTCGCGCATCCTGTCATCCAGGGACCCGTCAGCGACTCGTTCGTGAGGCTGATGGGAGCGAAGAAAATACCATTCGCCAGCACACTCACGATCGGAGAGAACTACAGCCGCCTCGCCGAGCATCCGGAATATCTGGATCAGCCGCTCTATGCCGCCTCATTCACTGAGGTGGAGCGCGAACAACTCAAGACAAAAACGCGAGCAGAGTGGCAGGCCCGTCCATGGACCTGGTGGATGAAGATCATGACGCCCATTGCCGAAGAGAATGTCCGTAAGATTCATGCGGCCGGCGGCATCGTCGCGTGCGGTACGGACCAAAGCAGCGGACCCGCTACCCAGCGCGAACTCGAACTCTTGGTCGCCGCAGGCATCTCCCCACTCGACGTCATACAGATCGCCACGCACAACAGCGCGGTATTCCTCGGCAAGGCCGATCAGCTCGGCTCGGTGGAGGCGGGAAAGTTCGCCGATCTTGTTTTGCTCAGCAAGGACCCGACGCTGGATATCAACAACGCCAAGTCGATCGTGTTCGTCATGAAAAACGGCCAGCTTATCGACGAGAGCCAGTTGCCTCTGGCAGGTGGCCGGCAGAAACGTCGACTTACGGGAAGCTAGGCCGGGAGCGCCAGCTCAAAAGGCAGAATCCACAACGGTCTTGAATCGGGTGCCGACGGTCGCGATGACTCCGTCGGCCCGCTCGAGAACGTAATGCGCACGTTCCCACAGAATCGAGACCCGCCTATCTTGTGCCGTCTCGTGCAGCACACCGGCTAACTGGTCGAAGGTGAGCGCGACCGTTCGCCCGTTAGAGTCGATCCCCGGATGGGCTTCGACGAGCAGAGCGCCGGCGCTCCACGCAACCTTGACGGGCACGTTGATGAGACGAACCGGCGTGCCGACGGAAATGAGCGTATACAGCACCGCCAGATCCTCCGGGTACATGCCGATGCAGCCATAAGTCGCAGCCATCCCCACCGAGATCGGCTTGTTGGTGCCGTGGATTTCGTACGTACCGTCACCAAAGCCGAGTCGCATTTTGAAGTCACCGATGGGATTGTCCGGGCCGGGGCCGATCACCCTCGGCAGCGGATCGCCGAGCGCGGCATGCTCGTTGCGGATGGATTGCGTCGGGACCCAGGACGGGTGTTCGATTTTCTCTGTGATATGAGTTTGCCCGAGAGGCGTAGAGTCTCCGTCCTTGCCAATGCTGACGGGGTAAGTGATGACCACCGGGGCTTCGTTCTTGGAGGGTTTTGGAAAATAGTAGAGGCGGTGCTCCGGCAAGTTCACGACAATGCCCTCGCGTGTGCCGGGCGGCAGGATGCGGCGCTTGGGTAGAAGAACGCGAGTTCCCGCCCCTGGCATCCAAATGTCGACGCCGGGGTTGGCGCGCACGATTTCCTCGTAACCGAGACCGTAGCGGCGGGCAATGTCGAAGAGCGTGTCTTGGTAATGGGACAAAATCGTCGTGTCGCTGCCGATCACTGGGGAGCCGTCAGCCGGCAATCCGAACGGCGCACGCACTGGGGGCTCAGCCGGCAAATCGGTGGGCCTATGCGCGCGTTGCAATGTGCTGTCAGCTGATGTGTCGACTCGCGCAGGCACGGGTCCTAGTGCCTTGTCGTGTTGTGCCTGCAACAGTGGGATCCTGGGGCGACCTGGTACGTGCCAACCGAAGTTCGCGCACGCCTGGGACCAGGCGATGGCATCGCGGTAGTCCTGTTCACTCCAGCCTGCGAAGAAGGCTTGGTAGTTGCTGGACAGCGCACTATCCAATTGGGTGATGGAACTGCAATTTCGCGCCGTGCTGTGGACCACGAATAGTGGTGCCGGCGGTGCGTCTTGGCCGCGTATCGTCGGCGAGATGCAGCTGAGCGCCAGAGATGCGATCAACGCCGGACTGACATTCGCGCTTGGATGGCGAACGCGCATAAATCCCTCCCATCGCATCTGACTGGGCCTGATTGCGATCTGGCCTACGAGTCTGATCCAGCGCGCGTTGCGGAACAAGTATGCAATCCACGGCCGGCGCAAGCTCATCGTTCACCGATTCTCCCAGCCCTCACGGCGCAGCTAGAGGAAGGATGCACCGGACTATGGTCGTAGGCGAGCTATACAAGTTGTATGGTGCCAGTGGTATCCAACCCATGAACCTTGGAAGCGGCGGCGCTCGAGGCGGGGTTGGTCGTCTCCGCGGAGCGGATGCTGCCCGCTGCACTGTGTATGCGTGGATCGAGTCCAGGCGACTGCACGCGTGGCGGGCGACGCGCCGGGGAGTGCTCGTACCTTCCGAGCAGATCTTTCTTTTCTCGAAGCGTTTTGATCGTTACTGCAGTGAACGCGGGGTAGGCAGTGGACTCCGGTACAATCCATTATGTTTTTACTGCGGCACGGGCAAAGCTACTTTAACCTGCATTTCACGCCGACTCGGATTGATCCGGGAATTGAAGATCCGGAGCTGACGGACTTGGGTCTCGCGCAGGCTCATGCAGCGGCGGGGCGACTGGCGGAAGTTCCTTTGACGCGGATCATCATTTCACCTTACATGCGCGCGCTGCAGACGGCGGAACCGATACTTAAATTCCAACGGGCGCCCGTAGACATCATGCATGAGGTGCGGGAACGAGCGGCGTTTGCCTGTGATGTGGGCAGTCCCCCTAAGTTATTGGCAGCTCGGTTTCCGCATCATGATTTCAGGCATTTACCCTCGCCGTGGTGGTCAAAGCCCGTGGAGACATTCGAGGCGACGATGCTAAGGGCGGACCAATTTCGGGCACTCATGGCGGCGCGGGATGATGCAAAGACCACGCTGTTGGTCAGTCACTGGGCGTTCATCCTGGCGTTGACCGGAAAATCCTTAAGCAACGGAGACATCTTGGAATATGATCCGATGAGCGACAAACCAAAGCACATTGATTGGGAGTCGTAAGCGGGTTGAGTGATCCGGAACAGGGAGGACGAGATGATCGATGAGAGAGCAACGATGTTTGGACGCCATTTACGTGGACTAATTAATAATTAGGCGGCGAGGAAGCGCCGAGATCGATCTATGACAATCACGCGAGTTCGATGTGATTGCGGTGCCGTCGAGATGCAGTTGACCGGCGAACCGATAACGCAATACGTTTGCCATTGCGATGATTGCCAGGCCGTTCATGGCAAAGCCTATGCGGTCGCCCTTTGCTGCCGCACTACAAAAATACGCCTGCGAAATTCCGTGGATCGGGAGAGCTGATGCCGTGGTAAAAGTGGTCCCGCCCAACAATCGGTTCGAGCGATCGCGGGGCGCGTCTTCGGTGAGCAGAGGAAATTGGGGCATCAATGAACATATTCATCGCCGGTGGGACAGGTGCAATCGGACGGGTCCTCGTTCCGTTGCTAACGAACGCCGGACACAGAGTCGTCGCACTCACGCGCTCCGAGGATCGCTCCTCGCAGCTGGAGCAGATGGGCGCTGTGCCGGTGGTCGGCAACGTGTACGACGAAGTGCGGCTCGCTCGATTAGTCGCGGACTCCGAGGCCGAGGTCGTCATTCATCAACTCACGGCGTTCGGAACCAAGGACGGCGACCCCTACGCGGAAACCATCCGGGTGCGTATCGAAGGGACGCGCAATCTGATATTCGCGGCGCGCGCCGCTCGGGTGCGTCGATTCATCGCGCAGAGCATTTCGTTCATGTGTTCGCCGTTCGCCGGCGGGCTCACTGACGAAGAAACTCCGCTCTATCTCGATGCTCCGCCGGCGGTTCGAGCGCTGGCGGAAGCCGTTGCATCGCTCGAACGGCAAACCCTGGAGGCAGACGGGATGTCCAGTACCGTCTTGCGGTATGGATGGTTTTGCGGTCCCGGTACAAGCTACGACCCGCAAAACTCTATTCCGCTCGCCATTCGCGCCGGCACGATGCCGATCGTGGGTGCCGGTGCCGGCACTTATTCGTTCATCAATCTGCGTGATGCCGCCGCGGCGACGATAAAGGCGCTTTCTCGCGAAGCAAATGGAATCTTCAACATCGTTGATGACTCGCCTGCGCGAATGAGCGAATGGCTTCCGTTCGCTGCAAAGCTGCTCGATGCGCCGGCACCTGGCCACATGGACGAATCCTCGGCACGCCAAAAATTAGGGGACATGCGGGTTTACTATATGAATGAGCAGCGCGGCGCTTCGAACGCAAAGGCAAGGCGCGAGCTCGATTGGCAACCGGCTTTCCCTTCGTGGCGAACTGGGTTTGAGGCGCTGTATTCAAAATCCTCTCGGGAATCTTCCGATGCCGTCTAAGCGACGATTCCGATCCGCCATCAATGGCGAGAGTTCATGACAGCCGCAGACTGGTGTTTTAGCGGATTGATTGCGTCCTGGCTGATCGTAGATCATTTCTTCATCTGGCCGGCGTTTTTGCGCCGTTCTCAGATTGACGCGCCATCCGCCAGGCTGCGGTTGTGGGTTGTATGGATGACGTTGCTGTGGGCACTGACGGTCATCGGGGCCGGGACCTGGTTCTGCGGCAATCGCGCTTGGGATGCGTTGGGATTCAGCGCGCCCAGAGGCTGGCGGCTGTGGGGAAGCGTGATTCTCATTGTCGGGGTTACTGTGCTTCAGGCTCTGACTGCCCTGAAGATCGCACGCATTTCCCGTCCGAAACCGAAATTACGTGCGCAGCTCGGTGAGCTCGCAAAGATGTTGCCGCATTCACAAAGAGAATTGCGCTGGTTTATCGGTGCATCGTTGACTGCAGGCACCTGCGAAGAGTTTCTGTTCCGAGGCTACCTCATCTGGGCATTTGCCCCGCTGCTCGGCTGGTGGGGAGCAGCGGTGCTTTCGCTTTTAGCATTCACGGCCGGTCATGCCTATCAAGGTAGGTCTGGTGCGTGGAAGGCTGCGCTTGGCGGCGGCTTTTTTACTCTGTTCGTGCTAGTTTCCGGCTCGCTTATTCCAGCCATGGTGCTGCATGCGCTCATCGACGCCGGTAGCGGTGTAATCGCTTGGCTGATTTTGCGCGACGAGCCTGTAAACGGTGAGATTGTCAGCGCCGGCGAATCGATAGTTAGCTGAGTATGAAGATCATCGCCAAGATTCTCCTCATCCTCCCATTGGGGGCTTTCCCGGGCGGTTGCGCTGTCGAAGCCGCAATTCCTGCGTGTTCTAACCCAGCCCGCCTTGAGGGCCACCGAGATCCTAGGGCCCCGGGGGTTTTCATAGCTTTTAAATCTGGCGTCGACCCCATTGCCGCGGCTGCCAGGATGGTCCGGAAATATCACTTTAATACGGCGACGCAATATTCCTGGGGATCGGTCTTTAGCAGTGATCTTGACCCGAAGTTCATCCCGTCGATTCGGTGCGAGCCGGACGTTGAGTATTTGGAATTCAATGCAGTGATTAGTATTTCCGGCACAAGCACCGTAGCCGCCCCTACTTAGTGGTTAGACGCATTGATTTAAGTTCTCATCACGAGATCGCTTCCGAAAGCTCCCGACACAGTAAATACAAATGAGCACAACACTATGATTAATCGTGATCGGCTTACCGCGAATCTGGAAGGCGGATTCGTGGTCTTTCTTATCGGCATGAGAATTAATCGGCCGCTGCTCATCCATAAGTGGTGGCCCGTCGCAGTTGCGATGCCGCGAATGCTCAAGGAGCTTTACCGTCAGCCAGAGCTTGGATTCTTGCACGCTGAAATGTGGTTCTCGCGCACGACCATACTTTTGCAGTATTGGCGCTCGACGGAACATTTGATGGCGTATTCGAAGTCCAAGGAGATGGCGCACCTACCGGCTTGGCAGGCGTTCAATAAAGCGATTGGAACCGATGGATCGGTGGGAATTTGGCATGAGACCTACAAAATAGCTGCGGGCGGCTATGAGAATGTGTACGTCAACATGCCGCCGTTTGGGTTAGGGCGCGCCGGGAAGCTGCAAGAAGCGAAAGGGGACTTAAAATCCGCCGGTGACCGACTTCGTGCAAACGTGAAATGAGTGGGCGGAGGACGGTCGGCAGGAAATAGGCACATGAGGTAGTCCAATCGCAATGAGGATCGAACGGTCTGTGCGGCGTGAGGGAGGCGGCGCGAACTACGCAGTGCGGCTGAAGGTCATCCAAGGGAACGGCCGTGCTCGACGTTTCTACGAGCGAATGGGCTTTCGTCCCACCGGTCATGAGGAGGTTCGCGAGCGTGACGGCTTGATTGAGGTCCAGATGGAACGGCACTCCGACCTGGCGCAGGAGTGAATCGTTCGGCAGCAAAACGGGTGAATTGCCGGGGGCGCTAGGTCTGCGCGCGGCGAGGCGTCGCCCGGCGAAAAGTGAGATTCACTCGCTGCCGTCCCAACACCGGGTGATGGCCGTCCTTTAAGGGTAGTACGCCATGGTGAAAGAGTCGCGCAGGTCCGCCCCAGACGACGACATCGCCATGCTGCAGGGGTATACGGCGTTGTTTGTCTTTTCGGGCGTTGCCGCCGAATAAGAAAACGGCGGGAAGGCCTAAGGAAACGGAAACGATCGGCGCACTAAAATCGCTTTCGTCTTTGTCTTGATGCAGGGTGAGCCGCGCACCGGGCACGTAACGATTGACCAGACAGGCATCGGGCTTAAAACCTTCGAACCCTGCTGCTTGCGCCGCGCCCTCGGCAAGTGCTGAAAACGCCGAGGGCATCGACGGCCACGGTTGAGCACTTAGAGGATCGTGGGTGGTGTAGCGGTAGCCGCGACGATCGCTCACCCAGCCCAAGCTGCCGCAATTCGTCATCGCCACTGACATGCGAAAGCCGCCGGGGGTTTCTAGGTGGCGGAAGGCAGCGGCGGTTTCAATGTGCTCGATCTCGGTAAGCAGCGCGGCGGCGTTGCCAAGTGCGAATCCGCGCAGCAGCCACGCACCATTTGCGATTTGCTCATGAGGGGGACGCGTATCTAAGAGGTCGAGCATGGGAAGCGAGATCCTTTAGGGTGCAATCTCGAATTCGAGACTTCTTTCTGCAATCGGTTGGAGCGAAGGTATGGAAAGCGTATTGACTCGCATTCCCTTCAAAGCTGTGCGCAGTTGCTCACGCTCGATAAACGTAGCGGTCCAATATTGATCGTGGCATTGGGCGTGGAAGCGAATGCCCTTGCCGCTCAGTAAGGCGTGCGCGATCACCGCGATAGAGATTTCGCATGGCGACTCCAAAGCGCAAGTGGGACAGGTGGCCAGGAATTGTAGGCTGGGTTCTTGCATCGATCTCGTTGAAGCCTCTCTTAGCGCGGTGGCGGTACCGAAAAATCATAGCGCGTTCATGCCTTATGACATTACAAGGAAATGAAAAGAAATCTGAAGCCGGAAATTATTGATCGGCTCGAGCTCCGGGCGTTCACTTCATCGGAGCGATGCTGTTTTGGGTTGTAGTTGCGCGAAATGTCGCATCTGCGCGATCCCGTAAGTCGCCGCAGTGATGCCAAATTGGATTGTAACGCATAGCTGTTTTTACGTACAGTATTTGGAATGCCAAGGTGCGGTGGGCGCGATAGATGGAGTAGGGCCTAGGGGTCGCGGTAACGGAACCGTACGTGGTAGACGCGCTGGCCGCTGCCATGTTTGGCTGTTTTCATCATGTCTACCAAATTTTTAAAGCCGCCTTCTCGGGCCAGACTGTCTGACAAGTCCTCCCAGGAAATCTCGCGAATCGCGGTGACTTCGATATGGCCTTCTTCTAGTCGACCTGCGGCCGACTTTGACGCGCGGCGTTTTCCAGATGCGGATGCTGCAGGTAACTTCTCCGCTTTTGACGCGGGCGCGGAGCTTTTTGGTGAAGAGCATTGGGGGCGGCGACTCGTTCGCTTCACTTCAATAGGCTTAAATTGTGAACGCGTGGGATGAGGGCGTCCACCGCGCGCCTTGCAGTGCGTCAGCCCTAAGCGTCATTTAACTTACAGCGGCGTGCTGTGAGGCCTCCATCGCAATGCTCATACGTGGTCTGCGATGACTATCTGCCTGTGGCACTGTTCCTGTTGATGGTAGTGTCGATCACCGGAGCGCCGTCATGATCAAAGTACTGCAAGGGCTGCTTGGCAAGAATTCGCGCGAGCACCCCGCGAACAAATCCACGCCAATTGCTAAACCGAAGCGGCCCAACAGCTCCGGCGATTTCCGCGCGGTCGAGATCGCGCCGAGCATCATGTGCTGTGCGGCGGCAATGCGCGCCACGGGAAAGCCCTATCTGCAGCGCGAAGCACCGCGCCTGCCGTTGGAGGGCTGTACGATGCCGGCCAATTGTTCGTGTAAGTTCCGCAAGAATGCGGACCGCCGCGACAGTGATCGACGCCTGTTCGGATCGACAGAAACGAACCGCTGGTTTGCCGGCGTCGACAGTCGCACGCGCGGAGGTCGGCGGTCGGTGGAAAAGTGACTTGCGGCTCTCGTCCAGGCTGGCGGTCAAGCCGACAAATTGTTGGCTTCATTCAAATCAATGGCGCGCTGCCCGCTTTCTACGAGCGCTCCGGACAGTGCCTGAATCAGCGGATCGGAAACACTGGTATGCCGCCCGATGGCGAGCGCCCGGATAATCTCAGCCTCGCCGCACACGCCCAGAATTCTACCCTCTTCGGCGAGCAACACCGGGTGACCCGTGGTCTGGCGTAGCTGGATGATGGATTGCAGTGACAGCGAGGAGGGAGCAACCGCTACCCCTGGGGCAAGCCGGCTCAGATCGGCATCGTCTTTGATATGACAAAGCGAATGCGAGACGCCATCGAGCCGCAACTCGAGAGCTTGGTCCGCCGAATTCAGGGACAGTCGATAGCGCCGCCTGTCATCGAGCCATACGCAATCCGTATCGCCGGCCATTTTCGCGCGACGTAGCATGATCATGCCGCCGGTCAGCACGGTGAGCGGATTCATATGGCGTACGAACTCGGCCACATAGTCATCGGCGGGCGCCAACACGATGTCTTCGGCCGTGCCCGTTTGAATGATCCGGCCGTTTTGAAGAATCGAAATGTGATCGCCCAGGCGCAGCGCCTCGTCCAGGTCATGGCTGACGAACAGGATGGTCTTCTTCACGAGAGCCTGCAGTGTGAGAAGTTCGTCCTGCAACTTGCCGCGGATCAGGGGGTCAAGCGCCGAGAATGGTTCGTCCATCAATAGAATATCGGCATCCGTGGCAAACGCGCGGGCCAACCCGACGCGTTGCTGCATACCGCCCGAAAGTTCACTGACGTAACGGTCAGCCCACTGCGACAGTCCGACCAGTTCCAGTTTCTCTTCGACGATTGCCCGGCGCTTTGCGACCGCTTCGCCGCGAAGTTCCAGGCCAAAGCCGACGTTTTCCCGAACCGTGCGCCACGGCAGCAAGCCGAATTGCTGGAACACCATGGCCACGCGTTCGCGCCGCAAGCGCCGCATCTGCAATGTGTTGCAGGTCGCGACATCGATGGTGGATTCGCCGTCGCGCATGATCACGTGACCGCGGGTGACGGGATTCAAACCATTTGCGGCACGCAATAAAGTGGACTTGCCCGAGCCGGAGAGTCCCATCAGCACCGAAATTTCACCGCGGGCGACATTCAGATTCGCGCCCGCCACACCGACGATGACGCCATATTTGTTTTGAATGTCGGCGCGTGTTCCACCGGCGTCGAGCACGGCAAGCGCATCGCGCAGACTCGAGCGCCCGAAGCGGTCCGCACTCGCGAATAGAATATCGACATCCTTGAATTCAATTGCAGAGTTCATCGCGGCGCTCGGCGTTCCGACGGTCTGCTCATGCGGTCCAATATGATGGCCAGCAATACGATGGTGAAACCGGCTTCGAAGCCCATGCCGACCTGCACGGAATTCAACGCGCGCACCACTGGTACACCGAGTCCGCCGGCGCCTACCAGGGCGGCGATCACCACCATCGAGAGACTGAGCATGATGCATTGAGTGATTCCCGCCACGATGGTCGATGCGGCGCTCGGCAATTCCACTTTCCACAATAGCTGCATGGGCGTGGCGCCAAAAGCCTCGCCGGCCTCAATGAGCGGCTTCGGTACCGAAGAGATGCCCAGATGGGTGAGGCGAATCGGGGCCGGCAGCGCAAAGATCACCGTCGAAATCAGTCCGGGAACCACGCCGAGCCCGAACAAGACCAGAGTCGGAATCAAGTACACGAAGGTTGGCAGCGTTTGCATCAAGTCGAGCGCCGGTCGCAGCACGGCGAAGAGCCGCGGCCGGTGGGCAGCAGCTATACCTACGGGCACGCCGATGGCCGCCGATGCCACGGTGGCGACCATGACGAGCGCCAGCGTTTCGATCGTGGCCAACCAATAACCCTGATTGAGTATGAACAGCAACGCCAGCGCGACGAAGGCGGTCAGGGCAACGGAACGGCGCAAGGCCCAGGCAAGGACCGCGACGGCAACGATCAATGCCGGCGCGGGCAGGGCGCGCAACAGCGCTGTGACGCCGTTGACCATGCCGCGAATGGCGATGGAAATTCCATCGAATAGGAAAGTGCCATGCGCCTTGATGTAGTCGATCGCCACCGCCATCGCATCGCCTACCGGAATCTTATGGGCCACAATCCATTGTTCGAAGCCGCCGGCTCGCGGCGGCCGTGCCGCTTGAGTCAAGGCGGCGCCGACGGGGCGCCCATCAAACATCAACACTCCTTCGAGCCATGCCTGGGCCGCGTTCGGGTTAGCCTTCAGCCATTCTGCCGCCGCTGTATCGGGTGCCTCGTGCCGGTCCAATATGGCCGCCATCATTTCGCTCTCACCGCGCAACGAAAACTTGAGATTCTTGAGCAATCGGCCGATGTTGGGGCACTCCGCGCCATAGCCCCTGCGAGTCACGGTGTAGATGGTTGCGCCGCCAAAATTGGGGCCGAAAACTTCATCGCCTCCGCTGAGATATTTCAACGCGAAGCGCATGTTCATGGGATGGGGCTCCCACGCCAGGAACACCAACGGATTCTTGTCGCGATAGGCGCGCTCGACTTGAGCCAACATGCCTTGCTCACTGGACTCGATCAATTTGAAATCACCGAGACCAAATTGATTTTGCTTCAGCATTTCCAGCACGTGGCGGTTGCCGTCATTGCCGGGCTCGATCCCATAGATGGAGTTATTGAGCGCCTTCGAGAAACGCTGAATGTCCTTGAAATCTTGCAGACCCGCCGCGTAGGTGTAGTCGGGAACCGCCAGGGTGTACTTGGCGCCGGTGAGATTCGCTCCAATCACCTCGACCGAGCCGTCGTTCACGTACCGAACTCGGTCAGCTTCTTGGGCCGGCATCCAATTGCCCAAGAACACGTCGATGTCATTATTATGAAGAGACGCAAAAGTCACGGGAACCGAAAGCACGGTAATGCTTGGCGAGTAGCCCAAGGTGCGGAGCAACTGGCTGACCAGTGCTGTGGTGGCCGTCACATCCGTCCAGCCCACGTCGGAAAAGCGGACTGTTTGGCAGCTCGCAGGCTCGCCGGTGGCGCTTACCGTGGCGTCGCTCGCCACTGCGGCGCCGGCCACCGCTGCGCTCGTTGGTACCGCGGCGCTCGGTACCGCGGCGCGCGTGACCTGGGTCATCATCAGCGCCGCCAAGACCACCCCTGGCATTAGCGATGCGCACAGGGCGGCCGGTTGCTTCGGGGGCTTGACCACGCGACCCGTCGGGCGGCATGATTGAGTCAGCGGCTCAACCCTTGAATGGGCGTTTAACGAGGTCTGATTGACGCTCACCCGTATATCCCTAGTAGATTGAAAATAAACGTATAAATTCTCTTGGACCGTATCTTAGACGCAACCTCGACCGGGCGTCTATAAATGCTGTCTGCGAGTTGCGAAGGCTGCCAAATTGAACAACCAGTCAATGCTCCCTCTCGACGGCCCGCAACCGTCCACTGAGGATACGCGGCGTCGCCAATTGGTCGAGGTCACCATCGACAGCCTAGCGGAACTTGGCTATGTGGGCACCACGCTTGCGCAGATCGCGCATCGTGCCGGGGTATCACCCGGCTTGGTGGCCCATTATTTCGGAGGCAAGGACGGCTTGCTCGATGCCGCCTTCCGCTCATTGGCGAGGCGTGTGGGTAATCAGGTTCGTGCGCGCCTGCGCCTGGTGAGCACGCCACGAGGACGCATACAGGCGGTCATCGATGCAAATTTGGCTCCCGAGGAGTTCGAGCAACGTACCGGCACCGCGTGGCTCGCCTTCTGGGGTCAGGTCCTGCATGTCGAACCGCTGAAGCGCGTGCAGGCGGTCTATCAACAGCGCACTTTGTCGAATCTGCGAAGCTCGCTGAAGAAACTCGTGCCGGCGGATGAAGCCCAGCGTCTGGCGGCCATGATCGCCGCCATGATTGACGGCGTGTGGCTGCGAGCCGCCCTGTCCGGGTGGCGCGAGGCGGACAGCGAAAGCTCGCGCGCATTGTTGACTGCATTTGTCGATGGTCGTCTCAGTCAAGCCATAGCTTTGTCGCAGTCCGCAGCTTCGATCGGAACAGCGGCGCTGACGGGATCGGCACAGGCACGGTCTTTCGGCCCGCAGGCCGGCGAGAGATTTGCCTCGATCAATCCCGCGACCGGCAAGGTTCTTGGGCTTGTCACGGTCGATGGATCCGCACAAGTCAACGCCGCGGTAGCCGCGGCAAAGAAGGGTCAGCTGATTTGGGCCGCGATGACCGGCGCGGAACGCGCCCGGGTATTGCGTCGGACCGCCGACATCTTGAGATCGCGCAATCGAGAGCTCGCAGAACTTGAAACTTGCGACACCGGAAAACCCATCCAGGAAACGCTGGTGGTGGATGTCGCCTCGGGAGCGGACTGCCTCGAGTACTTTGCCGGCCTTGCGCAGAGTATCAGCGGCGAACACATCGATCTTGGCGCCCCGGCATTCGGTTACACGCGCCGTGAACCGCTCGGCGTGGTCGCCGGCATTGGTGCCTGGAATTACCCGCTGCAAATCGCCTGCTGGAAGGCCGCGCCGGCGCTCGCCTGCGGCAATGCCATGATCTTCAAGCCGGCGGAGCTCACGCCCTTTACAGCTGTAAAGCTGCAGGAAATACTGCTCGAGGCGGGACTGCCGGCGGGCGTATTCCAGGTAGTACAGGGCTTTGCGGAAACCGGGCGCTTGCTCACGCGTCATCCCGACATTCGCAAAGTCTCGCTCACCGGCGAAGTCGGCACCGGCAAGGCGGTCATGAGCGACGCCGCTCAGACCCTTAAGAGCGTGACACTCGAGTTGGGCGGCAAATCGCCGCTGATTGTTTTCGAAGACGCAAAGCTCGACAACGCCGTGGCAGGTGCACTGCTCGCCAATTTCTATTCCTCGGGACAGGTTTGCTCCAACGGTACGCGTGTGTTCGTGCACCGTTCGATCAAAGCGGCCTTTCTCGAGCGGCTCATCAAACGCGTCGGTGCGATGCGAATCGGCGACCCCATGAATCCCGAGACACAAGTGGGCGCGCTGGTATCCGAGCAGCACATGCACAAGGTGCTTTCCTATATCGACCGCGGACGAGCGGAGGGCGCGCGCATCTTGGCCGGCGGCATGCGCGTGACGACGGGCGATCTGGCAAACGGCTACTTCGTTGCACCCACCGTATTCGACAACTGCAGCGACGACATGGCCATCGTGCGTGAAGAGATTTTCGGTCCCGTCATGTCCATACTGGAATTCGAGGACGAGCAAGAAGTCATCGAGCGCGCCAATGCCACTGAATTCGGCCTGGCAGCGGGTGTGTTCACCAATGATTTGACGCGTGCCCATCGAGTGATCGCTCGATTGCAAGCCGGCACGTGCTGGATCAATCACTACAACGTCACGCCCATCGAGCTGCCGTTCGGCGGCGTCAAGCTGTCGGGTCTCGGCCGCGAGAATGGTCGCGCCGCCCTTGAACACTACACGCAACTGAAGAGTGTCTACGTGGCCATGGGCGATGTCGAGGCGCCCTACTGATGGAGCTCAAGGACTGTGCCTGACGAGAGTTTTGATTACGTCATCGTCGGTGCGGGTTCGGCGGGCTGCGTGCTCGCGGATCGATTGAGCGCCGACGGACGGCGCAGCGTGTTGCTGTTGGAATACGGCGGGTCTGATCGTTCGATCTTCATTCAAATGCCGTCGGCGCTGTCGATACCGATGAACATGCCGAAATACAACTGGTTCTATCACACCGAACCGGAGCCGCATCTTGGCGGCCGAAGCATGCACACGCCGCGCGGCAAAGTGCTGGGCGGATCCTCCTCCATCAACGGCTTGGTCTACATCAGGGGCAATCCCCAGGACTTCGACGGATGGAGCGCGCAAGGCGCGGCCGGTTGGGCGTATCGCGACGTGTTGCCCTATTTCCGACGGGCGGAGAAGCGCCAGGAAGGCGGCAACGAGTATCGCGGCGACAGCGGCAAGCTCGAGACTCGCTACGGGACCCTGAGCAATCCCTTGCACGCAGCATGGCTGGCCGCAGCCGGCGAGGCCGGCTATCCATCCACGGCCGATGTGAATGGTTTCCAGCAGGAAGGCTTCGGTCGAATGGACATGACGGTGGCCGACGGCAGGCGGTGCAGCGCCTCCAACGCTTATCTAAGACCGGCCATGCACCGTCCCAACCTCAAGGTGCTGACGCATGCTTTGGCGACGCGCATCGTGTGCGAGGGCCGACGCGCCATCGGGCTGGAGTACCGCCGGGGCGGCATGACTCATCGCGTGCGGATTGCAGGAGAGTTGATCCTTTCCGCCGGTCCCGTCAATTCGCCGCAACTGTTGAAGCTCTCCGGCGTCGGTCCGGCGGCGGAACTTCGCGCGCATGACATCCCGGTTGTTCACGATTTGCCCGGGGTCGGTGAAAACCTGCAGGACCATTTGGAATTCTATTTCCAACTAGCCTGCAAGGAACCGGTTTCCTTGTACTCATCCATCAATCTCTGGAGTCGCGCTTTAATCGGTGCGCGCTGGCTGCTTCGTAAGGACGGTTTGGGCGCCAGCAATCACTTTGAAACTTGCGGTTTCATCCGCAGCCGTCCCGGCGTGCCGTATCCGGACATTCAGTATCATTTTCTGCCCATGGCAGTGGCCTATGACGGCTCATCGTTGGCGCAAGAACACGGATTCCAAGCGCACGTGGGACCGATGCGAAGCAAGAGCCGTGGTTGGGTGAGGTTGATCTCGAGCAATCCCCTCGACAAGCCGCGCATCCTGTTCAACTATCTGAGCGCACCGGATGATTGGACCGAAATGCGCGCCTGCGTACGATTGACACGCGAAATTTTTGGCCAGCGCGCTTTCGACCGCTATCGCGGACGGGAAATCCAGCCGGGTAAGGACGTGCAAACGGACGAGCAGATCGATGCCTTCATCCGCGCCAAGGTTGAGAGCGCGTATCATCCGTCGTGTTCTTGCAAGATGGGCAGCGCGCAAGACCCGATGGCTGTGGTCGACCCGGAAACGCGTGTGCGCGGAATCCAAGGCTTGCGCGTGGTCGATTCGTCGATCATGCCGTCGATCACCACCGGCAATCTCAATGCGCCGACCATCATGCTGGCCGAGAAGGCCGCGGATCACATTTTGGGACGAGGTTTGGCGCCCCCTGAAATCGCGTCTTTCTACGCGGCGTCGACTTGGCAGACCCGGCAGCGCTGATCTCGCTGCACGCGGGTTGCAGCCTTCAAAATTTGTAGGCGAACGAGCCGCCGATGACCCGCGGTCGAAGCGGCGTCTGCGCAATGATGAATTGATCGGCGCTGATGAACGTGCTGGCGTTCGAATTGCCGAGGTTTTCCGCATACGCAGTGAAGATCCAGTTATCTTTCGCGACGCCCAGTGACGCGTCGAAAGTCGAGTAGGCAGGATTCTCGAATCGGCCTCTGGAAGTCGACAGGGCTCCGCCCAGCGCGAACGTGGGATTCGCCCCCGCCTGCGTGAATGAATGGCCGCTGTGTGTGGCGTCGAGCTGCACGAAGGGCGCGTAGCCCAGGAAGGCCCACTCATAACGGGCATGAAGGCTAAACTGTATGGGCGGCGCATTGGCGGCAGGGCTGCCGATGGGGCCGTACGGGTTGGGGACCGGCGAGCAGCCGGCGGCGGTGCAGGCTTGCGTGATCGGCTTGCCGAAGTTGCCACCGGGGATGTTGTCCGCGGGATTGTTGTCGAGCAGCACCGGCGAATTCGTCTGCTCGCTCTGGTTCCAGGACGCCGCACCTCGCAACGTCAGCCCGCTCGTGACCCGGGCCACCAAGGAGGTCTCGATACCCCTGATGCGAAAGTTCTGACCGTTGGTGTTGTAGAAAATGTTGCCGACCACGCCCGGATCGAAGAAGGGGACTTGTACATTGTCCCAGTTCTCCTGATAGATGGCCCCGTTCCACTGTATTCGATTGCCCCAGAATTCCGTCTTCCAGCCAAATTCGTTGTTGGTCACCTTATCGGAGACATACGCCGAGCTGAGCACGTACTGAGGCACGCCATTGGGGCCGGGGGCATGGGCCGAACCGCCGTTCTGGTTGAAGCCGCCCGGGCGAAAGCCCTGCGAGAATGTGTAATACACCATGATGTCCGGCGTGACGTGATAGGTCAGATTTGCACGGCTCTTGAAACCGGACTCCGTGTCGCGAAGATTGGATGTGTTGAGGTCGAAATTATCCACGAGACACCCAGCGGGCGATACGCCCTGTTGGAAGCAGCCGAAACTGCCGCTAACGCTGCCCAGCAAGGAGTTTTGGAACAGGAAGTGACGCGTGCCCACCGTGGCCGTCAATACCTTTGGAATCAGGTCGTAGTCGACCGAGACGAAGAACGCCGTCTGTTTGGTCTCGCGCACCTGATCCTGATAGAACGAGGTATTGTCTCCCTGAACGCCGGGATTCACGACGGTCGCACCGACAGCCGTGCCGACGTTCGAATAGCAGCCGGTATTGCCCGGGTCGACGCCTGGAACTCCGCTCGAGGTGCAGGCGGGAATCGTCTTGTAGCCCCAGCCTGTCTGGTCGAACAGCTTGTTGTCCTCGTAATATGCGCCGACGATGCCGCGCAAGCGCCACTCGTCCGGCGTGCTCAAGCGAATCTCTTGCTGCAGATGCTCGTTTTTCTCGACCGCGTGCCAGACGGCGCTGGGCGAGAAGCAAGTTGACTTGAGGGTGTTGGTGCTGCCGGCCGTTCCCGTGCCGAAGCACTGATAGTAGTCGGCATAAAGGCCGCGCGCGTAATTCGTGTAGTCGCCCACCTGATCGACGTTGCGCACGAGGTAGCCGCCGGTATAAACGAACTTCAAATCGCCGAACTTGCCATTCACCGTCAACGCCGTGCTCTCGAACTTGTCATTGTCGAAGGAATTGTTGAACAGCGTGACATCGAGCGGCGGCAGCGGCGCGCCATCCGAGGCGTTGGGCTGCTGGTAAAACACGCCCTGCGAGTTCATTTGCTGGTACGACTGCGTGATCAGCGCGTCCCAGTTGTCGTTGAACTTATACAGCGCCTCCACGCGTATTCCCTTGTAAGTCACGGGATTGATGTTGTTGGCGGCCACGCTGTCATTTTTGATGACTGCGCTGCCGGGCGGCACGCAAAAGCCGTTGTTCGGCAGGCCGTCCGGGCATGCTCCGTTGGCCGCCGCCGGAAAAAGCGCATTCGATATGCCGATGTCGGTGTTCTTGCGCGTGAATGTCGCGGGCACGTTGTCGATGTAGCCGCCGCGGTTGTCGGAGTAGATGACTGCCCGCACCGCCATGGTATCTGGGATCAGCGGCAGGTTCAGCACAGCCGTCACGTCGGTATTCGGATCGCCGTGAGCGGTCACCGAGTAGCCGGCTTTGACGCTCCCCTCGGTTACGTTGAGCTTCGGTGCGTTCGTGATGTAGCGGATCGCACCGGCCTCTGCGCCGGCACCGAACAACGTTCCCTGCGGGCCCTCCAGAACCTCGATGCGATCAATATCGGCGGCGTAAATATCAAGATTGCGATTCGGGAGCTGCCCGGATTGATTATCCAGGTAGATGGCGACATTCGGCCACAGGCCCGTCGAGCCGCTCCCCTGACTGGCCTGCGAACCGGCGGCGAGGCCGCGCATGTAGATCTCGCTCTGGCCCGGCCCGTTGGCCGCTGTCGTAACGTTCGGCAGATACTTGATGTAGTCATCGAGGGTGCGCACGTTCAACTGGTCCAGCGTTTCCCCAGTGAGCGCCCGAATCGAGATGGGCACGTCCTGAATGTTTTCCGAGCGCCGCTGAGCCGTGACGATGACTTCTGAAATCGCGTCGGAACTGGCGGCGGCGTCCGTTGCCCCTGCGGCATGCACGATTCCGGTGGACGTGCTGCTAAGGATCGCCGCGATCGCATAGGACAACTTTGAATTCGAGTTCATGTTGCTGTGCATCCCCTGACTTTATTAGCGACGAGTTCTGTCCCGGTTAAGACGATTGAACGTGCGCTCAATTTTTTCGATTCTCTGTCTGCAACATATCTTGTCCCAAGACAGCGGCGGAATCAAGATTATGGTGAGAAATACTTAAGTGTTATATTTCAATAGTATAGGTTGCTTATATCGACCAATTCGAAATGATTTGTGCGATCCTCAAGATTGAACGTTCATTTAAGGTTGTAACAATGCGACGGTACGCGGCTCGGGCCGACGCTGGCTCTGGACCGCTATTTCCAGCTATGCCCGTGCTACTGTTTCTGAACCCCTACCCATGAAAAGGCTCGAAATGACCGATCGATTGGCGTCCCTGTTGGCTCAACGGCCCTGGCTGCTCGCGGATGGTGCGACCGGCAGTAACCTGTTCGAGCGCGGTCTCCAATCGGGCGATGCGCCCGAGCTATGGAACTCCGAACACCCCGAGCGAGTAGCTGAATTGCAGCGCGCCTTTGTGGACGCCGGTGCGGATATCATCCTGACGAATAGTTTCGGCGGCACTCGCCACCGATTAAAACTTCATAGGGCGGAGGGTCGCGTTGCAGAGCTGAACGAGAAGGCGGCTGGGATTGCTCGTGCCGAAGCCGACGGCGCCGATCGGGTGGTGCTGGTCGCCGGCAGCATGGGGCCGACCGGAGAGATTCTCGAGCCGCTGGGGCCTTTGAGTTCAGATGACGCCCGCGCAGCATTCGCCGAACAGGCGGTGGCCTTGGCGCGCGGCGGAGCCGACCTTCTATGGATAGAAACCATGTCATCCATCGAGGAAACCGAGGCTGCCATCGCAGGCGCGAAGAGCACGGGTCTACCGGTGGTTGCGACATTGAGTTTCGACACCAACGGTCGAACCATGATGGGCATCACGCCGTCCGAACTGGCCGGCCTGCATCGCCGGCACGATCTAGCGGCATGTGGCAGCAATTGCGGTACCGGTCCTTCGGAACTCGTCGCTTGCGTCCTCAATCTCGCCACGGCTTCGGACTCGTCCGCCGTTTTGGTTGCCAAAGCGAACTGCGGCATTCCGCAATTCGTCGACGGCGAGATCCGCTTCAATGGAACGCCCGAGTTGATGGCGCAATACGCCTGTCTTGCGTTGGATTCGGGAGCACGCATCATAGGCGGGTGCTGCGGCACGACGCCGGAACACGTGCGCACCATGCGCCGTGCCCTCGAGTCCCATGTACGCGGACCGAAGCCTGACCTCGCCACGATTGAATCCAGGCTCGGCGCCATCTCGAACGGTGCGACGGCGCAGTTGCGCGGTGAATTCAGTCGCGAAGCGGGCGCTGCGGCCGGCGCGACCGGTAAACGCACGACGAACCGGCGGAATGCGCGAACGGTAAGGCCTTAGGGGCCGCGCGGGACATTTTAGGGCCCGCGCAGCGCATCAGGGATACTTGTTTTCGACGGCACCGCGGATCAGATGCGTGTCGTAGACCAACACGATCGAGGCAATCCGGCCGGTGTTGAGATCGAAATTGAACACATCGGCACATTCGAACGATACCTTCGAACCGTCCTTCAGTTGCCAGTCATAAAGATAGTAGGCGACCGCGCGCATGTGTCCTTCGGCGCTCACCAGAACATCATGCACTGTCAGTGCCGTGCTGCTCGATGCGTCGGCAACTTTCCTGACGTACTCACGCACCGGAATTTTTCCCAAGAACGGCGACTGAATCCAGCCGTCGACGACGAACAGCGCGGCCGCCTTATCCGCATCGCCTGTTTCCAGGGCCTTGAGATACTTGCGCACGGCTTTCTGCATATGCCACCCCGATTCTTTGATGCCTCAAGCATGGTACTCGGACGCTGATGGCGCTGCCCAATTGTCCTTGAAACTGCCGAGAGGCAGAGAATTCGGCTATTGTTTGCGCCGCAAGGGCGATGCGAATCGCCCGGAACCTGAAGGACGATCAGATGCGCGCCACAGATTCATCGCTGGACAACAACGAACACTCGCGGGAGCAAGGACTCTGGCTCGGCCTCGACACCGGCGGCACGTTTACAGACGCAGTGCTGCTAGCACGCGGCCAAGTCGTTGCGAGCGCCAAGGCGTTGACAACGCCGTGGAACCTGGCAATCGGCATCGGCAGAGCGATACGCGCGGTGCTTGGCCTCCTTCCGGCCGGCATGAGCCGCGAAGCTGTCAGTCTCGTGTCCATGTCGACAACGCTTGCCACCAACGCCGTCGTCGAAAATCGCTTCAGCCCCGTCTGCACGCTGGTGATCGGCTTTGATGAGGCGATGGTCGAGCGATCGGGTCTGCTGCGGCATGGCAGCGGCGGCATCGTCGTTCGAGTGCAGGGCGGCCACGTCGCGACCGGTGAAGAGTCCGCGCCGCTCGAGGAGGCCGCCGTCACGCGCGCCGTCACCGAACACGACGCGCGCGTCGAAGCGTTCGCAGTAGCGGCTAACTTTTCCGTGCGCAATCCGGCGCATGAGTTGCGGGCCCGCAAAATCATTCGTGCGCTGTCGCCAAAGCCCGTGACTTGCGCGCACGAATTGAGTTCGAAGCTCGACGCGCCGCGACGGGCGCTCAATGCCGCGTTGAACGCGCGCCTCACACCCCAGATCTCGCACTTGATTGAAGCGCTATCGCGCGTGCTCGCCGACGAGTCGATTCGCGCGCCGCTGATGATCGTCAAGGGAGACGGCTCGCTGATGAGGGCCGAGATTGCACTGGAGTATCCCGTCGAGACCATTCTATCAGGCCCCGCGGCCAGCGTCGTCGGTGCGGGTTTTCTCACCGGCCTTACCGACTTCGTCGTCTCGGACATGGGAGGTACCACCACCGACATTGCGATCGTCTGCGGCGGCCAACCGCTCATCAGCGAAGAGGGCGCCTTGGTGGGCGCTTGGCGAACCATGGTCGGTGCTGTCGATGTGCGCACCAGCGGTCTCGGTGGCGATAGCGAGACCCGCTTCGACAGGCACCTTCGGCTGCGTGTCGGCCCGCGCAAGGCAATGCCCTTGAGCTTATTGGCGCAAACCTTCCCGGCCACGCTGCCGCAGCTGCGCTCGATCGCGGAACTCGAGCGCCTGCCGGACCACGCGGCACAATTCGCATTCCGCAATCCCGATCGCACGCGACCCACCCATCTGTCAACGCTCGAACGCCGAGTATGGGACGCCTTGGACGTGGAACCGCGCCCGGTGTCGACCATCGTGCGCAACGGCTCAGGGCTCGACGCGTTGCATCGGCTGGCCGATGCCGGGCTTGCGAGCCTCGCGGCATTCACGCCCAGCGACGCCATGCACGTGCTCGGCAAGCAGCAGGATTGGTGCTGCGCGGCTGCCGAGTGCGGTGCCCGCATACTTGCAACCGAGGAGCGCAATGCGCTCGCCGCGCGCGCGGCAGCCTCGCCGAGGGAGATCTGCGAGCGCATTTATGAACATGTCGTGCGTGAGAGCGGCCGCGTCGTGCTCGCCGCAGTGTTGAGTTCCGACCCTGGCATCGAGGCGCAAGCCCGCGGGTGGGGCGCGCTCGGCGATCGACTCATCGAAGAGGTCATCGCCGGCCGCCGTTTCTCGCAACTCTTGAATGCGACGCTCGACCTGACGCGGCCGCTCATTGCAATCGGTGCGCCCGCCGCTGCCTATTATCCCGAGGTGGCGCGCCGTCTCAGTGCCCGGCTAACCATCCCGGCTCACGCGGAAGTTTGCAACGCGGTAGGTGCCGTTGCCGGGGTGGTGTCGCAGACCGTCGAGATACTCGTGAATCAACCGACGTTCAAAGTCTTTAGAGTTCACGATCCTGCCGGAAACCAGGACTATGATGATTCCGCGCCGGCAGTGGAGCATGCACGACGCGTATCGCGGGACCTGGCGTTGGCGGCGGCGCGGCGCGCCGGCGCCGCTGATCCGCATGTCGAGACCAGCGTGAGCGAAAAGCTCGCCCACTCGGGCGCCGGAACCGACTATCTCGCAGAGGCGGTGGCACGTTCCATCGCCACCGGCCGCCCGCTCTTGGGGTACGTCGGCGCGCTGCATATCGGATAGATCGTGTCGCTTCTGGGCATGTCTCTGTCGCGATATCACAAGCCCCGAGGCGGGTGTCGACTTACCATGGCGTATTGGAAGAGCTGCGTAAGGTACCGTGGCGGCTAGAAAAAGACCCCAGGGAGACGTGAGTGACAGAGCCGGCTGAAGGTGAATTCGACTTGGGCTCGCTCAATGACGAGGAACTCACCGAGCAGGTCCACGATGACTTATACAACGGCCTCAAGACCGAAGTCGAAGCAGCAACGCGTATTTTCCTGAAGCGAGGCTGGTCCGCTGAGCGCGTGCTGAACGACGCGCTGGTGGAAGGCATGCGCATTGTCGGAATCGATTTTCGGGACGGCATTCTGTTCGTCCCCGAGGTATTGCTGGCGGCGAACTCCATGAAGGGCGGCATGGAAATCCTGCGGCCCCTGTTGGCGGAAACCGGCGTGGAGCCGATCGGTAAGATCGTCATCGGCACGGTCAAAGGCGACATTCACGACATCGGCAAGAACTTGGTCTCGATGATGCTCGAGGGCGCTGGATTCGAGGTCATCGATCTCGGCATCAACAACGCCGTCGAGAAATACCTTGACGCGCTCGACAAGCACAAGCCCGACATCCTCGGCATGTCGGCGTTGTTGACGACGACGATGCCGTACATGAAAGTTGTCATCGACACGCTGAAGGAGCGCGGCATCCGGAACGACTACATCGTTCTCGTCGGCGGCGCGCCGCTCAACGAAGAATTCGGCAAAGCCGTGGGCGCGGATGCGTATTGCCGTGATGCCGCGGTTGCCGTCGAAACTGCCAAGGGGCTCATCGCGGCGCGGCGAGCCAGCGCGGCGGCCCACTGAACGCGGCGAGCGCCATGGCTCACCAAACCCAAGGCACGCTGATCATCGCTTGCGGCGCGCTGGCCCATGAGATCACCGCACTGCGTCGCGCGAATCGGTGGGATGGGCTCGATGTGCGGTGTTTGCCG
>Ga0193726_1000515_pt1 | contig 39849 bp, 30 predicted proteins | sample H2c1metaG_FD_144928 | JGI IMG/M metagenome (GOLD analysis project Ga0193726, IMG submission 144928) | Soil microbial communities from a riparian zone of the East river system, Colorado, United States - H2c1 | ecosystem: Environmental > Terrestrial > Soil > Riparian zone | place: USA: East River... | reverse complement strand
GATGTCGCACCCTATAAACTGATGATTCATGAGCGACATCGAACGCGTGCGGGAAGGAACAGGACTGGTCGTCGAGGAAGCGGCGCCAAAACTCAAACGTCCGCCGCTCTATCAAGTTGTGCTGATCAATGACGACTACACTCCTATGGAGTTCGTGGTCGATATCCTGCAGCGCTTCTTTGCAATGGACCGCACCAAAGCGACTCGCGTTATGCTGGAGGTCCATACCAAGGGCAAAGGCGTCTGCGGAGTCTTTACTTATGAGATTGCAGAGACCAAGGTGGCTCAAGTGATCGCGTATGCGCGTCAACATCAGCATCCCCTGATGGCAACGCTAGAAGAGGCATAAAGTGCTAAGTCAAGAACTGGAATTTTGTTTAAATGATGCCTTTGCCGGCGCGCGCGAGGCGCGGCATGAATTCATGACTGTCGAGCACCTGCTGCTCGCGATCGTGGATACGCCGAAAGTGAGGGAGGTCCTGAAGTCTTGCGGTGCGGACACCGCCAAGCTCAAGACCGAGCTGAAGCAATTCATCGATCAGACCACGCCCCGGCTGCCGGCCGGCGAGGATCGCGACGTGCAGCCGACCCTCGGGTTCCAGCGGGTGCTGCAGCGGGCCGTGTTTCACGTGCAGTCGAGCGGCAAAAAAGAGGTGACGGTCGCCAACGTCCTGGTGGCGATCTTCAGCGAGAAGCAGTCGCACGCCGCCTACCTGCTCAGCATGCAGGATGTGTCGCGCCTCGATGTGGTCAATTTCATCGCGCACGGCCTGTCGAAGGCCGGCGGCGAGGAACGCAGCGAGCGCGAGGACAGCGGCGCATCCCCCGACGGCGAGCGCGAGGGCGACAGCGGCGGCAACGCCCTGGAGAAATATGCGACCAACCTGAACGACTCGGCGCGCCGCGGCAAGATCGATCCTTTGATCGGCCGCAAGCTCGAGGTGGAGCGCACCATCGAGATCCTGTGCCGCCGGCGCAAGAACAACCCCCTGTACGTGGGCGAAGCCGGCGTCGGCAAGACCGCGATCGCCGAGGGTCTGGCGCGCATGATCGTCGAGAATCAGGTGCCCGACGTGTTGTTGGATGCGACCATCTATTCGCTCGACATGGGCTCGCTGGTCGCCGGCACCAAGTATCGCGGCGATTTCGAGAAGCGTCTGAAAGCGGTGCTGGCCGAGGTCAAGAAGCAGCCCGGCGCCATTCTCTTCATCGATGAGATTCATACCGTGATCGGCGCCGGCGCCGCATCGGGCGGCGTGATGGATGCCTCGAACCTGATCAAGCCTGCGCTCGCCAACGGCGATCTGCGCTGCATCGGGTCGACCACCTACAATGAATACCGCGGGATCTTCGAGAAGGATCATGCCCTGGCGCGCCGCTTCCAGAAGATCGACATCACCGAGCCCTCGGTGCAGGACACGGTCGACATTCTGCGCGGCCTCAAGTCGCGGTACGAAGAGCATCACGGCATCAAGTACGAGGACGATGCGCTGCGCGCGGCCGCCGAGCTTGCGGCACGGCACATCAACGACCGGCACATGCCGGACAAGGCCATCGACGTGGTCGATGAGGCGGGCGCCAATCTGCGGCTGCAGCCGGTGGAGCATCGCGCCAGTTCGGTGACCGTCACGCAAATTGAAAATGTGGTCGCGCGCATCGCGCGGATCCCGCCGAAGAATGTGTCCACGTCCGATCGGGACGTGCTCAAGAATCTGGAGCGCAATCTGAAACTGACGATTTTTGGCCAGGACAAGGCGATCGAAGCGCTGTCGGCCGCCATCAAGATGTCGCGCTCGGGGCTGGGCGACCAGCGCAAACCGGTGGGTTCATTCTTGTTCTCAGGCCCCACGGGCGTCGGCAAGACCGAAGTGACCCGACAGCTGGCGCTCGCCATGGGCGTGGAATTCGTGCGCTTCGACATGTCGGAGTACATGGAGCGGCACACGGTCTCGCGGCTCATCGGCGCGCCGCCCGGCTATGTCGGTTTCGATCAGGGCGGATTGCTCACCGAGGCCATCACCAAGCACCCGCACTGCGTGCTGCTGCTCGATGAGATCGAGAAGGCGAACACCGAGGTGTTCAATCTATTGCTGCAGGTGATGGACCACGGCACGCTCACCGACAACAACGGCCGCAAGGCGGACTTCCGCCACGTCATCATCGTCATGACTACCAATGCGGGGGCGTTCGAAATGAGCCGGCCGAGCATAGGGTTTACTCAGTCGGATGCGGGGACGGATGCAATGGAAGCGATCAGGCGCTTGTTTTCGCCGGAATTCCGCAATCGTCTGGATGCCGTCATCCAATTCGGCGCGCTCGACCAAGATACCATCGAGCGGGTGGTGGATAAGCTCCTGATCGAGACCGAGGCGCAGCTCGAGCACAAGCGGGTATCGATTTCCGTGGATGAGCCGGCGCGGTGCTGGATCGCGAAACGCGGCTACGACCCGAAGATGGGCGCGCGGCCGATGGCGCGGGTCATTCAAGAGTTCATCAAGCGGCCGCTCGCCGAGGAGCTATTGTTCGGCAAGCTCGTGAACGGCGGACATGTGGAAGTGACCTTGAGCGAGGACGGCGAGAAGCTGAAACTCGATACGCGCGCGGCGGATCAGCCGGCGCTCCTGTCCCACGAGAGTTAAGGGACGGGCGTTACCTGCCGCGGTAAACGATGCGGCCCTTGGTCAGGTCGTAGGGGGTCATCTCGACCGTGACCTGGTCGCCGGTCAGGATCCGAATGTAGTTTTTACGCATCTTGCCCGAAATGTGGGCCGTGACGACGTGACCGGTCTTGAGTTTGACGCGAAACGTCGTATTGGGCAGGGTCTCGACGACCTCGCCCTCGAATTGAATGGCCTCTTCTTTTGACATGCGTCCTTGTGGTATGCGGGAAACCGCGCGCATTGTGCATAAAGCCCCTTGGTAATGCAATTTACGCGGCGGCGGCGGCCCAGCTGACGCTCGGGCTGCGCCGCGCATAACGGCGCAATAACGCTGCAAATTGAGCGCGGGACACCTCCCTCGCGCCGAGCGAGGCCAAGTGGCCGCTGGCCACCTGACAGTCGATGAGGCGGATGTCGCGCGCGCGGCACTCCTCGATCAGGCGGACCAGCGCGACCTTGGAGGCATCCCGCTTGAGACTGAACATCGATTCGCCGAAGAACACCTGGCCCAGGGCAATGCCGTACAAACCGCCCACCAGTTCGCCGGCCTCGTAGGTTTCGATGGAATGACCGAATCCGAGCTCGTGCAATTGCTCGTATGAGGCAATCATGTCCTTGTTGAGCCAGGTATCCGGGCCGGAGCGGCGCGGCGCCGCGCAGGCACGGATGGTGGCGCCGAAGGCGGTGTCGGCCCGCGTGCTGTAGGGGCCGTTGCGCAAGGTCTTGGCCAAGCTGCGCGAGCAGTTGAATTCCTCCGGAAACAACACCATGCGCGGATCCGGCGACCACCACAGAATCGGCTGCTGCGCCGAGTACCAGGGAAACACGCCGCGCTCATAGGCCGCCAGCAGCCGCGCGGGGCGCAGATCGCCGCCCGCCGCGAGCAGCCCGGGAGGCTCGCGCAGGGCGTTCTCCAACGGCGGGAACCAGTCCGGATCAGCCTGTTCACCCAGCCAGATCAGTCTGCTCAGAGCTGCAATTCCTCGTCGGACTGGTGGTAGGGGACATGTTCCTGGACCGCCGCGGCGTAGCGATCGACGCCGCGGGCCTCGCGCTGCGCAAAGTCGCGGATGGCGGCGGCAAAGCGCGGGTCGGCGACGAAATGCGCCGAACTCATCAGCGTCGGCACGAAGCCCCGCGGCACCTTGTGTTCGCCCTGGGTCCCGGGCTCAAACCGCTGCAGCTTCTTCTCGATGCAGTATTCGATTCCTTGGTAGTAGCAGGTTTCGAAATGCAGGCTGTGGTAATTGCCGCCGGCACCCCAGTAGCGGCCGAACAAGGCGTCGTCGCCGACGAAAAAAATGGCGACGGCAATGGGGGTGGGTCCGCTGCGCGCCACTTTCAGCATCAAGCGATCGGGCATGGACGCGGCGACGCGCTTGAAGAAGTCGAGATTCAAATAAGGATCATGGCCGTGGCGGTAAAAGGTATCGGCATAGAAGGGGTAGAGGGTATCCCACAGCGCATCGTCCATATCGCCGCCGTGCAGGGTATCGAATTCGATGCCGGCCTCCGCGACCCGCCGGCGCTCGCGTTTCGCCTTCTTGCGCTTCTCGGCGGTGAAGGTCGCCAGAAAGGCGTCGAAGCTGTCGTAGCCGCGGTTGTACCAATGAAACTGACAGTCGCGGCGCAGGATCAACCCCGCCGCGTCCAGCCGCTCCACGGCATCCTCCGCGGGGAACAGCACATGCCAGGAGGACAGCTGCTCGCTGCGCGCGTAGTCGATCGCCGCTGCGATCAAGGCGCGGCTCACCGCCGCCGCGTCGGCATGGGCGCTCGTGAGCAAACGCGGTCCGCGCACCGGGGTGAACGGCACGGCGGACAGTAATTTCGGATAGTAGGGCAGTCCGTGCTGCGCATAGGCGTTCGCCCAGGAGAAATCGAAGACGAATTCGCCGCGTGAATGGCCCTTGCGGTACAACGGCAGCGCGCCTGCGGGCCGGCCCCGCGCATCGTCGATCACCAGGTGGCGCGCGGTCCAGCCGGTGCGCGGCGCGGCGCAGCCGGATTCTTCCAGCGCCAGCAGGAATTCGTGGCTCAGAAAGGGCTGGCCGGCGCCCACCAATGAATTCCAGCTCGCCGCGTCGATCTGCGCGATGCTGGACAAAATTCGCGCGCCCCAACTCACGAAGGGACTACAATCACGCGGAGACGGCGCGTGCTTTGACGTGGTGCGCGGCTTCCACCCGCTCCAAATATTTGTCGGCGTCGAGCGCGGCCATGCATCCCGTGCCCGCCGAGGTGACCGCCTGGCGATAGACGTGATCCGCCACATCGCCCGCGGCGAACACGCCCGCGATACTGGTCGCCGTCGCTTCGCCCTCGCTGCCGCCCTTGACCACGATGTAGCCGCCGCGCATCTCCAGCTGACCGTCGAACAGTTGAGTATTGGGCTGATGGCCCACGGCGATGAACACGCCGTCCACCGCAATGTTGCGGGTCGCCGAGCCGGCCGCGGCGGCGCGCAGACGCACGCCGGTCACCCCGGCGTCATCGCCGAGGATCTCGTCGATGGAATGATTCCAGACGATGGCGGCCTTGCCCGCCGCTTCGAGCGCGAACAGGCGATCCTGCAGGATTTTCTCCGCGCGCAGCTTGTCGCGACGATGCACCAGGGTGACGTGCGAGGCGATGTTGGTGAGGTACAGCGCCTCTTCCACGGCGGTATTGCCGCCGCCCACCACCGCCACCGCCTTGCCGCGATAGAAGAATCCATCGCAGGTGGCGCATGCCGACACCCCCTTGCCGCGAAACGTCTCCTCGGAGGGAAGGCCCAGGTACTTGGCCGACGCGCCGGTGGCGATGATCAACGCATCGCAGGTGTACTCGCCGTTGTCGCCGGCCAGGCGGAAGGGACGCTGCCGCAAGTCGACGCGGTTGATGTGGTCGAAGACGATCTCTGTGTTGAATCGTTCGGCGTGGCGCCGCATGCGGTCCATCAGGGCCGGCCCCTGCAGGTGCTCGACGTCGCCGGGCCAATTGTCCACGTCGGTGGTGGTCATGAGCTGGCCGCCCTGTTCCAATCCGGTGATCAGCAGGGGATGCCGATTGGCTCGCGCCGCGTACACGGCGGCGGAATAACCTGCCGGGCCCGACCCCAGGATGAGGAGTGGACTGTGCCTGGGAACGCTCATGTATAATTTGCCTCTCTTCTGAATCTCTGTTGCCGGGCTCATGGTATGTAAATCTGTGGGCGCCAGCCAGTTCAATCAAGGCCGAAAACCGTGGCTGCTCAAGAGACGCCGCGCGCATTGGTGCCTCGAGCAAGACTGGGTTACTATCGCATACTATTCAACCAGTTAAGAAGTAAATATCATTAAAGGTCTAGAATTGACAGAAGCCGTTTCGAGTCAAAAATCCAAGCAGAAGAGCGCGCTCTCCGCGGCCGTGGCGCGGTCTTTGCGCGAAGGGACGCTGTGGGTGCTCAGCGCGCTCGCGTTGATTCTGCTGCTGGCGCTCCTGTCCTATCACGCGCAGGACCCGGGGTTCGCGGATACCGGCGAGCCGGGGCTCACGGTCCACAATTGGATCGGTCCCGTGGGAGCCTGGCTGGCCGGATTCTTTCTGTTCCTGTTCGGCCGCCCGGCCTATCTGTTTCCGGTGATGTTGGCGTACGCGGGATGGCTGGTGCACAAGGAAGTGGCGCTGCCGGATGCGCGCTCGCGCATCAACACCTTGCTGCGCGCCGCCGGATTCGTCCTGACCCTGGTCACGAGCTGCGCTCTGGCGATGCTGCACTGGAACGGTGCGGGCCTGCCGAACAGCGCCGGCGGAGTGCTCGGCGACGTCGTCGGCCGGGGCAGCGCCCACGCCTTGAGTTTTCTCGGCGCGACGCTGCTGCTGCTCGGTCTGTGGCTGGCCGGCGTCGCCTTGTTCTTGGGCGTGTCCTGGTTCGAGGTCATGGACAAGCTCGGCGCCGGGGTCTTGAAGACCATCGCCTGGGCCCGCACCCGGTTCGAGCAGCGGCGCGAACTGGCGTCGGGCCAGCAGCGCAAGCAGGCGCGGCAGGAAGTGGTGCGCGAAGAGCAGAAGAAAGTGGCGAGCCGGCCGCCGCCGCGCATCGAGGCCGCGGCGCCCGTGCCGCAGAAGAGCGACCGGGTGGAGCGCGAACGCCAGGTGCCGCTGTTCGATGCGCCCAAGTCCAGCGAACTGCCGGCATTGTCCTTGCTCGATGAAGCCGGCCCCCGCGAGCAGTCGTACTCGGATGAGGCGCTGGAGGCGATGTCGCGCCTGGTTGAACTGAAGCTGCGCGATTTCGGCGTGGAAGCCGAGGTGGTCGCCGTGTTCCCGGGTCCGGTGATCACGCGCTTCGAATTGCGGCCGGCGGCCGGCGTGAAGGTCAGCCAGATCAGCAATCTCGCCAAGGATCTGGCGCGCGCGTTGTCGGCGATCAGCGTGCGCGTGGTGGAAATCATTCCCGGCAAGTCGGTCGTCGGTCTGGAAATACCCAACGAAAAGCGCGAGATCGTGACCCTCGGCGAAATCATCAAATCCAAACCCTATGATGATGTCAGCTCGCCTTTGGCGCTTGCCCTCGGCAAGGACATCGGCGGCGTGCCCATCGTCGCGGATCTGGCGCGCATGCCGCACCTGTTGATCGCCGGCACCACCGGCTCCGGCAAGTCGGTCGGCATCAACGCCATGGTCCTGAGCCTTTTGTACAAGGCGACTCCGGAACATGTGCGGATGATCATGATCGATCCGAAGATGCTGGAGCTCTCGGTGTACGAGGGTATTCCGCACTTGTTGTCGCCGGTCGTGACCGACATGAAGCAGGCCGCCAACGCGCTGCGCTGGTGCGTGGCCGAGATGGAGCGCCGTTACCAGCTCATGTCGGCGCTCGGCGTGCGCAACATCGGCGGCTTCAACCGCAAGGTCAAAGATGCCGCGGACGGCGGCAAGCCCATCAAAGATCCGATCCGCATGCAGAAGATCGCGCAGGGAGTGCCCGGCGTGGTCGCGGAAGACGTACCGGATCTGGAAACGCTGCCGTTCATCGTCGTGATCATCGACGAGCTGGCCGACCTGATGATGATCGTCGGCAAGAAAGTCGAGGAGCTGATTGCGCGGCTGGCGCAAAAGGCGCGCGCCTCCGGCATCCATCTCATCCTGGCGACGCAGCGTCCGTCGGTGGACGTCATCACGGGATTGATCAAAGCCAATATTCCGACCCGTATCGCGTTCCAGGTTTCCGCCAAGGTCGACTCGCGCACCATCCTCGATCAGAGCGGCGCCGAGTCTCTGCTCGGCCACGGCGACATGCTGTACCTGCCTCCCGGCACCTCGATACCGACGCGGGTGCACGGCGCCTTCGTCTCGGATCAAGAAGTACACCGCGTGGTGGGCGGGCTGAAGTCCGCCTCGCCGCCGGTGTATATCGATGAAATTCTCGACGGCCCGCGCACCCCGATTCCCGGATTTCCCAGCGACGACGAGGAGGGCGAAGGCGGAGTCGCCGATGCCGAGGCCGATCCCCTGTACGACGAAGCGGTGCGCATCGTCACCGAGACGCGCAAGGCATCCATCTCCGGCGTGCAGCGCCGGCTCAAGATCGGCTACAACCGCGCCGCGCGCCTGGTCGAAGCCATGGAAGCCGCGGGTTTGGTCGGCCCGCTGCAATCCAACGGCGGCCGCGAAATTTACGGGGCGGCTCCGCCCGAGGAATGAGCAGCATGATGGCAGTGGAACGCGCCGCGAGCGCCGCGGCATGGATCAGGTCGGCGGCGCGGAGGCGCGCAGCGGCGCTGAGGGGCGCGGCGGCGCTGGTGGGCGCAGCGGCGCTGTTCGGCGCAACGACGCTGCTCGGAGCGCCGGCGCCGGCGACGCCCGTGACCGAGGTCGACAAGTACCTGAACGGGCTCTCGAGCTGGGCCGCGGACTTCACCCAGACCATCGACGATGGCCACGGCAACGTCGTGCGCAGCGCCGCCGGCCGGCTTTTTTTGCAGCGTCCGGGGAAGTTTCGCTGGGACTACCGGCAGCCTTCCGAACAATTGATTCTGGCCGACGGCAAGCAGATCTGGTTCTACGACAAGGACCTGGCGCAGGCCAATGTGCGCGACATGGATACCAGCCTCGCGAGCACGCCGGCGAGCCTGCTGTCGGGCAGCGGTTCGGTCAGCGCCCAGTTCACCGTTACGGCGCTGCCGCCGAGCGACGGCTTGCAGTGGTACCAGCTCATTCCTAAACATGCGGACACGGACTTCCAAGTCGTGCGTATCGGCTTCGACAAGGGCGATTTGCGGTCCATGTTCCTGGCTGACAAGCTGAACCAAATCACACAACTTACATTTACAAACTCCAAGCGAAATCTCACGTTATCGCCGGATTTGTTTTCATTCGTGCCGCCGCCCGGCGTCGACGTCATCGGACGCGGCGGCAAGTGACGGTCGGCGACGGCACCTACCGGCCGCTGGCTGACCGGCTGCGCCCGCAATCTCTCGATGAATACGTAGGTCAATCGCACCTGCTCGGCCAAGGGGCGCCGCTGCGCCGCGCGCTGGAATCGGGGCGCCCGCATTCGATGATTCTGTGGGGACCGCCGGGCACCGGCAAGACCACCTTGGCGCGCCTGGTGGCGAACGGCGCCAAGGCGGAATTCATCGCGCTGTCGGCCGTGCTGGCCGGCATCAAAGACATTCGCGCGGTGGTGGAGCAGGCGCGCAGTTTGCGCGGCACGCGCGACACGGTGCTGTTTCTCGATGAAGTGCATCGCTTCAACAAGTCGCAGCAGGACACCTTCCTGCCCTATGTCGAGGACGGCACGTTGATCTTCGTCGGCGCGACCACTGAGAATCCGTCCTTCGAGGTCAACAACGCGTTGCTGTCGCGGGCGCGGGTCTATGTGCTGAAGGCGCTCGAGGCCGGCGATCTGGCCAAGCTGCTGGATCGCGCGCTGACGGATCCTGAGCGGGGCCTCGGAACGTTGAATCTGCAAATCGACGTCGGCGCGCGCGAACTGTTGCTGGCCGCCGCCGACGGCGATGCGCGGCGCATGCTCAATCTGCTGGAGACCGCGGCGGATCTCGCCTCACCGCCCGCCGATCCTGCTGCGCCGCAGGCCTCGGGCCGGCGCCTCGACGTCGATACCATGCGCGCGGTGATCGGCAGCACCTATGTGCGCTTCGACAAGGGCGGTGAGAATTTCTACGACCAGATTTCGGCCCTGCACAAGTCGGTCCGCGGCAGCGACCCGGATGCGGCGCTGTACTGGCTGTGCCGGATGCTGGCCGGCGGCTGCGATCCTCTATACATCGCGCGGCGCGCCCTGCGCATGGCCAGCGAAGACATCGGCAACGCCGACCCGCGCGCGCTCACTCTGGCGTTGGAGGCCTGCGCGGTCTACGAACGGCTGGGCAGTCCGGAGGGCGAACTCGCCATCGCGCAAGCCATCGTGTTCATGGCCTGCGCGGCCAAGAGCAATGCCGTGTACACGGCGTACCAGGCGGCGACCGCGGACGCCACGAGTTTGGGTTCGCTGGAGGTGCCGCTGCACCTGCGCAATGCGCCGACGCGCTTGATGAAGGAGATCGGCTACGGCAAGGGCTATCGCTATGCGCATGATGAGCCGGGCGGCCATGCCGCGGGCGAGCGCTACCTTCCCGACGAGATGCCGGACCGCCGCTACTACGTGCCGGCGCCGCGCGGCCTGGAAATCAAGATCGGCGAGGCGCTGAATGCGCGCCGCGAGCGCGACCGGCAGGCACGCGGCGCCGGCGGTTCGTAACCGGCATTACGCTACAATGGCGCGCGTTTCCGCGGAAACGTCAAAACGAAGGAATTCATCGTGCTCGATCCCAAGCTGCTGCGCAGCGATTTGACGGGGGTTGCCGCGGCGCTGGCGCGGCGCGGCTTCAGTCTCGACGTTGCGGCCTTTGCCGCGCTGGAAGAGCAGCGCAAGGCGGTGCAAATAGAAGCCGACCGGCTGCGCGCCGAGCGCAACGCCAATGCCAAGTCCGTGGGTCACGCCAAGGCCAAGGGCCAGGATGCCGGCGCGCTGCTCGCGCTCGGCGAGTCACTGGGCGCGCAACTGCAAGGCGTGGACGCCCAACTCGACGTCATTCAGGCGCAAGTATTGTCCCTGCAGCTGGGGCTGCCGAATATTCCGCACGCCAGCGTGCCCGAGGGGCGCGACGAGGACGCCAATGTCGAGCTGCGGCGCTGGGGAGTGGCGCGGCAATTCGACTTTGCGCCCAAGGATCACGTGGCACTCGGCGAGCGGCTCGGCATGGATTTCGAGGCCGCGGGGCGCATCTCCGGCGCCCGGTTCGTGGTGATGACCGGGGCGTTGGCGAGGCTGCACCGCGCGCTGGTGCAGTTCATGCTGAACCTGCATGTCGCCGATCACGGCTATCGCGAAGCCTACGTGCCCTACCTGGTGCACGGCACGGCGCTGCTCGGCACCGGGCAGCTGCCGAAGTTCGAACAAGATTTATTTGCCGTGGCGGGCGACCCTGGATTTTTCCTGATCCCCACGGCCGAAGTGCCGGTGACCAATCTGGTCCGCGATCAAATACTCGCGCCCGAGACGCTGCCTCTCAAGTACACGGCGCACACGCCGTGCTTTCGCTCGGAGGCGGGCGCGGCGGGCAAGGATACGCGCGGCATGATCCGCCAGCATCAATTCGAGAAAGTCGAGCTGGTGCACATCGTGCGGCCCGACGACTCCTACGCAGCGCTCGAGGAACTGACCGGCCACGCCGAAGCGGTGCTGCGGGCGTTGGAGCTGCCCTACCGGGTGATCGCCTTGTGCGGCGGCGACATCGGCTTCAGCGCGGCCAAGACCTATGACCTCGAGGTCTGGCTGCCCTCGCAGCAGCGCTACCGGGAAATCTCATCCTGCAGCAATTGTGAATCGTTTCAAGCGCGCCGCTTGCAGGCCCGCTGGCGCAACCCCGCGACCGGCAAGCCGGAATTGGTGCACACCTTGAATGGATCCGGCGTTGCCGTGGGGCGCGCGCTGGTCGCCATTTTGGAGAACTACCAACAGCAAGACGGCACCGTTGCGGTGCCGTCCGTGCTCGTGCCCTACATGGGTGGAGCAAATCTGCTGAAACCTAACGCTGGTTAGGTTAGTTGCGGCTGCCCATCGCCAGTCGCAGCACATACCAGAACATCAGCGCGATCGAGGCGAACAGCTGCATCGCCGCCGACACGTAACGATCCTCGGGAAAGTTGTGGATGATGTTGGACGTGTCGTAGAGCACGGCCACACCGGCGAAGCCGATCATCGCCACCGAGAACCAGGTGCCCAGCTGGAAACCGAAGACGGCGCCGCCGACCATGGCCAGCAAGGCCAGGACGAAGCCCCACATCAGCACCGCCCGCAGGAAGGAGAAATCCTTGCGGGTGCGATGCGCGACGAACATCAGCCCGCCGGCGCCCAACGCCGTGATCAAGGTGGCGCTGTCGATGGCGCCGGGCGCCTTGGCGTCGGCGATATAGAGCAGCGGCACGAAGATCAGCGCCTCGGCCACCACGTACACCGCGTAGGCGAAGTACTGCATTCCGATCGAGGAACTGGTCTGCGCGGTGCGCGAAGCCAGCCAACCCGTCAGCATGAAGGCGCCCAGAATCAAGAACCAATTGAAGCCGAGCATGAAGTGCGCGATTTGCAGGGCGGCGCCGGACTCGAACAGGGCCAATTCGACCAGGATGAATCCGAGAATGCCTCCCACCAGATGCGTGTAGGTGCGCGTGATGAACACACTGCGGCTGTCCGCCTGAGTGCCCGGGAAGGCGGCATTATTGCTTGGGAAATTGGCCATGATCGTCCTCCAGTGATGCTCGACGCCGTATTTTAGCACCCCCGCGACGGCGGTGCCGAAAGCCCGGCATGGCTGGTATATGAGGGCGAATACCCCCCATTCAACGCCGTTCCGCCGTAAATTCCACGGCCATCCAGCGCTTCAGTGCTTCCATTGACTGCGGGCGGCCGAGGAAGTTCTTCACCAGATCGTTGGCCGACACCGAACCACCCGGCTCCAGCACCGTGCGCCGGTAGCGCATGGCGGTATCGCCCGCGAGCAGATTCTTCGAATCAAATTGCTCGAAGAAATCCTCGGCGATGACCTTGTCCCACATATAGGTGTAATAGCTCGACGAATACCCGGCGAGATGACCGAACGAGGCATACATATGCGTTCCCGCCAGCGGCGTGAACGGCGTGTACTTGCGGGTGTCGCGATCGGCGATGGCGTCGACATCGACCCGCTGCGGATTGGCACCGTAGATCTCATAGGAGAGGGCGGTGAAGCTCAATTGCTGGGCGACGTAGCCGGCGCGGCCGAATGCCGATGCCCGATTCATGCGCAGCACCAGATCGGCCGGAATCGCTTGCCCGGTTTGATAGTGCTTGGCAAACGTCGCCAACACCTGCGGACTCTGAATCCATTCCTCGAGCATCTGCGAAGGGGCCTCGACGAAATCCGATTCGCTCGACAGGCCGCTGACTCCCGCCCAGGGTTGCCGCCCGCCTAAGATCCAATGCATGAGGTGCCCGAACTCGTGGAAGAAAACCTGTGCGTCGGGGTACTCCATGAGACCAGGATCGGCGGGAGTGGGCCGCGGAAAATTGCAAATGAGAACGGCCTCCGGGAGCTGCTTGTCGCGGATGCCGTCCAGCACCTGCACCATTTCCGCATGAGAGTATTTGCCCGCCCGCGGATGCATGTCCAGATAGAAGCGTCCGATGACTTTGCCGGAATCGATGACCTGCCAGGTCTCCACGGTCGGATCCCAGGCGGGGACGCCGGGTTCCTGCTTGAACGTCACGTGGAATAGGGTGGCGGCCGTGTCCAGAATGCCCTGCTTCACGCGCGCGTACGGCAGATACGGCCGCACCGATTGCGAATCGAAATTGAAGCTCGAGCGGCGCACCAGCTCCTGGTAGTAGGCTCTCTCCTGAACGCCGATAGTGGTCGCCTGCGGGTTGGTTTTTCTTTTTTCCTCGAGCAGCATTTTGAATTCCCGGTCGGAACCCGGGCGCGCGGCCGCATCGAGATCGCGAATGAATTCGGCAATGTGCGCGCCGCTGCCGATCATCTTGTCGGCGGCGTTGTAGTCCGCCCAGGATTGGTAGCCGAGCAGGGAGGCGATTTCGTGGCGGGTGCGCAGCATCTTCATCAGCACATCGCGGTTCTGCGGAAACGCGCGGGTGTTGAACGCCAGACTCAGGCGGCGGCGCAGCGCGTCGCTCGCCGCAAAATTCATCACCGGAATGAAGTCCGGATAGTCCGTGGTGATGTGGATGACGCCGGCCTTGTCCGGCTTGTGGGCGTCGATGTAGTCCTTGGGCAGACCGTTGAGTTCGGACGCGTCGCGCACCTCGACGGTTTTCGTGCCGTCGTTGATATTGCGCTCGAATGCCGATTGCTCCTCCGTGAGCTCATCGTTCAAGACCTTGAGGCGGGCGCGCGCCGCGTCGTCCTTGTCGACCCCGGCGAGGCGAAATTCCAGCAACTGGCGCCGCACATAGTATTGAGCGACCGGATCGGCTTGGTCGAGCGGGATCGCAGCCAGCGCCTGGTACACACCGCGATTCAGCGACAGCGCCGTTTGCAGGGCGCTCACCTTGCGCGTCATGGCGGTGGCCCGGTCGCGGAATGCGGCGTCCGGGTGCACGGCCTCCATGAGGGAGGAGAAATAAACGGCGGCGTCGATCTGGCTGACCGCTTCATCGTAGGTGTTCAAGGTGTTGGCGACGGTTCGCGGCCCGCTGACGGCGATGACCTTGTCGATCGCCCGCTGCGCCGCGGAGATTCTTTCGTTCTCCATCTTTTCGAAGGCACCGGCGTCTGGTTTCGCGCTCCAGATAGGCGGCTGGGCGTGGATTAAGTCCTGAGCGCCGGTGACTGTTGCAACCGACGACGCGATGAGCCCGAGGGCACTGAGACCGATGATCCGCATTTTCACACCACTGCAAGATATTGATTGTGCGGATGATAATGGACGGAACAGGGGCGCGCCGGGGTTTGTGACGAAGTGGCGGCCGGCGGGCGGGCACCTGACGCGCCTCTCGGGTGTTCCCTGGCAGCCCAGGTATCAATGTCGCTTGGTACATCCCCCGGACTTGGCTAGACTCTTATTGCCGGGCGTACATATCCTAAATCTCAATGGACGGAGACAAAAGACAAATGAACCGAGCAATCACCGTACTCGCCGCAAGCGTGCTCACCCTCGCCGGTGCAGCTTCGGCTTTGGCCTCAGACAAAGACGACGTCATGGCCGTATTGAAAATGTGGAACGACACAGATACCGCCGTCGCGAGCTGTGCAAATGACGCATCCATCATTGACGATTTTCCGCCCTTCGAATGGCGCGGACCGGGCGCGTGCGCAAAGTGGTCCAAGTCTTTCGACACATTCGCGCAGAAAGGTGTGATAACCGGTTCAAGCGGTACGATCGGTAAGCCAAAGCGATTCGTGGTCGAGGGAGACCGCGCGTACGTGGTCGTGCCGGCCACTTTCAGTTACACCCAGAAGGGTAAGCCGGTGAAGCTCACGGCTGTAGCCGCCTTTTCGTTGCACAAGACCGCCGCGGGGTGGAAGATTACTTCTTGGTCGTGGGCAACGACGAACATTAGCTAGGGCTAATCGAGGCCCGGCCCCGGGCTTGCCACGGTGGCATGGAAATGAACCCACATGGGGGACGTTATGGACAACGAGCATGCGACTGGACGCGGCGCTGGAAGCGGGAATGGAAGCGGGAATGGAATGCATTCGCGTGTCACACCAGACGGCGATGTGCGACATCAGCGCGCAGCCCTACCACTCCACGTATTAATTGTTATTATTTTTGGAGTCGTTGCGCTTGCGTGCATCGGCGGTGGCATTTTTGCAGTCCTGAAGGGCGCGACTTCGGATACCACATTTAATTTGTTTGGCGCACGGATGAGCACAGGCAGTGTGGGTGTCGCGTTTGTTGGCATCGGCGTTGTTATTGCCTACCTGACGATAAAGGCGGTCCTAAAGAATCAGCGCGACCTTGGCGCGTTACGACGAGACCGATAGAGGTTTCGAATTGCCGGGAAGCCCGCGCCCGCCGGCATTATGGGTCAGCCCGAACCAATCCGCACGTTGAGTACCCACGCGCACGCGATTGCCAGAACGCGGGGGACGCATCGACGCGACCAAATGGGACAGTGGAAACAAAGTGGAAACATGGACCCCAAAAACGGGGATAATAGTCAGCGACAATCAATCGCAACCAGTTGATTTAGTAGATATCGGAGAGGTGGCAGAGCGGTTGAATGCACCGGTCTTGAAAACCGGCAAGGCCTCACGGCCTTCGCGAGTTCGAATCTCGCCCTCTCCGCCAATAGAAAAATTAAGGCCCCTTCCTGGTGCCGTAATTTTTCTAGCAGGGCAGGGTGCGTGGACGAACTTGCCGAGTTCTACAAAATCGCCTGGAGAGATTTTGGGCGCCGGAGCGTCTTGGCGACGGCGCGCGAAGCGCGAGGGCCAAGACGGCCCGAGTCAATCTCGGTGTTTCAGCGGGCCAGGTGGCGCGCGGCACAGCGCCCTACGCGTGCTCCAGGTGCATATCTTTCATCAACGCAATCTTCGGGCGCTTCTTCTTCGCCGCGTGCGACAGATCATAGGTGAGCTGCATATGCAGCCACGACTCAGCAGAACCACCAAGCGCGGCGGCGAGCCTGATCGCAAGCTCGGCGCTGATCGCGGCATGCCCATTGACCACACGCGACAGCGCGACGCGCGAGACCTTGAGGCGCTCGGCAAACTCGGTGACGGTCATGCCGCCATCGGCGCGTAGCACGGTGTCCTGTAGGACGGCTCCAGGGTGCGGCGGGTTGTGCATGCGACTCATAAAAAACCTCCTCAGTGGTAATCCTGGTAATCAACCAGGATCGCGTTCACAGACACGGCCCAGTGGCTGGCCAGATCATCCTTGAGCGGATGCCGGTGCACAAGGCTACCTCAGAAGTACCCGTTGTCTGACACCGCAATGAGTCCGTGAATCGATGACCTTCACTCACAATATGTGCAATTGTGGTCCATTCTGGCCCGATTCATTTTGATTACCACCTGAGTTCCGCCATCCGACACCGTCTATTCAAATCATTGGCGGCCGTGCTGCTACTGGTCTTTGCGACCGTGGCGGGGGTGCTGTTGGCCTGGAATGCCGATCTCTTGCGCCCGAGCTTCCTCCGCTTTGCGTCCTGGAAAATCGGCCGTCCCATCGAAGTGCACGGCGCATTGCATCTGCATCTGCTGACCAGAAACCCACGGATCGAGGCAGAACAAGTCACCATTGGCAATCCGCCCTGGACCAGGCCGGGCACGGCGGCGGAAATCGAGAAACTGACTGTGGCGTTCGTGCCCCTGCTGAGTCATCGATCCGGACTCAAACTGCTCAAAATCGACAACGCGCAGCTGCACCTCACGCGCGACAGCGCGGGACGGGCGAACTGGCAGCGCGTCGACCCTGAGAAATCTTCGGGTGGACGACTGCCCATGATTGGAGAGCTGGAGCTGACGGATGTCCATCTGACCCTCAAAGATGAGCGCCTGCACCTCGACTACGAGGGCGACGTGTCCGCCGCCGGCCCGGATATGCCCCAGCCCTTGCGAATAGAAGGGTCCGGCACGCTCAATCAGCATGCTGTCACCTTTCACTTGAAAGGCGATGCCTTGCCGTCAGTGGTGCGCGACAAGCCGTATGCTTTTGAGTTCGACGAGCGCTCGAGCGGTACGCAGGTCACGCTGCACGGCTCGTTGCCGCGGGCGTTTGATTTGCGCGTAGTCGACGCAAAGTTCGATGCCAGTGGCGCGGATTTGCGCGACCTGTACTATCTGGTCGGCGTCAGTTTGCCGAACACCGGCACCTTTCACTTGCAGGGCCGCCTGGCACGTCGGGGAAACGAAACGCTGTTCGATGATCTCAAGGTGACATCGGGCCAAAGCGATGCACAGGGGCGGGTCTCCCTCAACTCGCCACAAGGCGGCCGCACCCTGGTGCACGTCGATCTGCACTCGATGGTGTTGCGCCTGGCTGATGTCGGGCTGCGCGCCGCGGGGCGCGATCCGCATCCCGACGCGCCGCCCAAGCTGTTTTCCGATGTGCAGCTCATCACGCCCGCGGCGCGGCGGGTGGATGCCACGGGGAAATATAGCGCCCATCGACTGTTGCTGTCGCGACTCGAAGTGAGTGAGCTGGCCGCACCCTTTACGATCGAGCGCGGCCTGATCAAGGCGCCGGAGGTGACGGGGCTTGTCATGGGCGGCAACTTCGTGCTGCATCTCGATGCTGATGCCAATGAGAGTCCTGCTCGCACCCGCATCGAGATGACACTCACGAATGTACAGTTGGCGCAGCTGCCGCATAAAACTGAGCCGCCGCCGTACGACGGTTCGCTGCAGGTGCAAGTGCATGTTCAAGGACGAGGTAACTCGCTGCACGACCTGGCGGCCGGTGCCGACGGCAACCTGAGCGCGCGGGTATTGCAGGGCACGATCCGCGCCTCGTTGGCCGAGCTGGCCGGCGTTGATTTGCGCGGACTGGGACTGACTCTGACGGGCAACAAGCGCGAAGTACCCATGCGCTGCGCGGCCGCCGACTTCGACATTCATAACGGCGTGATGCAAGCGACGCGCTCATTCATCGATAGCGAGCCGGTGTTCATCAGCGGCGAGGGCCGCGTGCTGCTCGACCCCGAGACACTGGATCTCAAGCTACATGGCGAGCCCAAGGGGACGCGGATTCTGCGGCTCAAGGCACCGGTGTTGGTGCAAGGCACGTTGCTGCAGCCGAAGTTCACTGTCGATAAGGCCGACTCGACCTTGCAGCTGGTGGACCGCGGCACGCCGCGCAATGCCGACTGCGCCGCGCTGCAAGTTCACTGAGCGGGTCGATCGGGCAGTACCGCCGAGCCTTATTTAGCACCGGCCGTCGGCGCAGGAAAGGCGCTCGCGAAGTCGTAGTAATCGACAAAACGCCTGATGCGACCTCGCTCGACTACCGCGAACGATGCGCCGTGCGCAGAAATCTTCTGTCCCTTGACCGGGCCATTCGGCCCGTCCCCTGTGTACGTCGCCGTCCATGTCCATTCAGCGGCCACGGTGGAACCTGACTGCACGATCGTCGTCAGCCGCCACTTCAGGTCGGGTTGCGCCTTGAACACTTCGCCCGCGAACGCCTTGATCTCGGCGGGGCCCTTGCCGCGGAAGCCGGCCGGGACATCCTCGTGCACCGACGCCGGATCCAGCAGCGGGTCGAGCGCGGCGGGATCGTGGCGATTCCACGCGGAAACGTATTCTTGAATCACTGCCTTGGGTGATGGGGGGTCCTCAGCAATGGCGGGCGCAACGAGTACCAGGCAGGCGGCAAGCGATAGGGCGGCTTTCATTGGACGAGTGCTCCTTGCATTCAGTCTTGGGCATGCTACTTCGGTCACTTGGTGCACACCACAATACGATATGCTGAAATTCAATTCACCCAAGTAGAGATGTCATCATGGAAACTGGCGAACTCATCCAAGCGGCTGCCAACATCGCGAGCGCGATGGCGGGCTCTCAATACGGCAAGTTCGGCGGGATGGAGCCCGCCAGAATCGTTGATATCGCGGCGACGGCGGTGAAGATTGTGAGGGCCATCGAAGCGGAGGCCCTCAAACCAGAGGCCGTGAAGAAGACCTAGAGCGCCGAGGGGACCCGCCGTTACTTCGCGTTGGCGGACCTGCGCCGCGGCTCATCCAGGCTCACCCCGCACTTCGGACAGGCGAGCGCGCCAACCTCCGTTAGAATGGCGGGCGCTTTAGGTACCAAGCTGGTCCGGCAGCGCGGGCAGCGGAAGCCGAAGGCGAACACGCCGACGACGCAGACCAGGCAGAACCCCAGCAGGCCCGCGCGAAACCAATGATTGTCCCAGGTGGCCTGCCAGCTTGCGGCCAGCACGCCCACCGTCAGCACTCCCATCCAGAGCAACCGATACCAGAGCCGCAGCGCGTGCCTGATGGTCATGGCGCTATCCGCTGCGCGCCGCCGGCAAGGTCACCACGAAGCCGCTGTGTCCAGCATCGATGGGCACGCAGCGAGCGTCGCCGCCGTGACGCCGCGCGATCTGCCGCACCAGCGACAAGCCGAGCCCGGACCCGGCGCGATCGCCGGTCTCCTTGGGGCGATAGAACGGCCGAAACACATTGTCAAACTCCGACGGCGGCACGCCGGGGCCGCTGTCCCACACCGTGATGACGGCATTGCCGTCGGCGCGCACGATACGCACCTGCGTGGGCGGGGCGCCGTGCCGCCGGGCGTTTTCCAACAAATTTCGCAGCAAACGGCGCAACAGGCGGGCGTCGCCGGCAACGAATATCACGGCCCCATCGAGCTGCACATGGTCGTAGCGAGCGCACTCCTCGGCGGCGAGCGCCAACAGATCGAGTTCTTCGGTCGTCAACGTTTCGGTGACGGTATCGAGCCGACTGGCCAGCAGAATCTCATCCACCAGCCAATCGAGCTCGGCGATGTCCTGCTCCAACCCCTGCTTGCGCTTCGGATCGGCGGACTCCTTCATGAGCTCCACGGCCAGACGAATGCGCGCCAACGGGGTGCGCAGCTCGTGCGACGCATTGGCCAGCAAAGCCTTGTGGCCCTGGACCAACTGCTCGATCCTGCCGGCGGCACGATTGAAGCTTTCCGCCAATCGCGCCACTTCATCGCGGCCTTCCACGGCCACCCGGGCGGTGAGATCCCCGGCACCGAGGGACTCGACTCCGTCCTGCAGACGTTCCAGGCGCTTGCTGATTTGGCGCACGATGGGAAAGGCCGCCACCCCGATTGCCACGGCGAGCAGCGTCAGGATGATGTGAAATATGAACCTCGCGTGGGCGCCGATGGGCAGACTGGCCGCCAACCAGCGGCCGTCGGCGAGCGGGACATAATGAACAGGGCCGTGGTCCCAAGCCATCATCATTCCCGTCCCATCGTGCGGCCTCGTCATGGGCTGGGGCAGGGGGCGCCCGATGGCGGCGACGACGGCGCCGTTGCGATCGAAGAGAGTGACGGTGTCGGGCAGACCGGCGGTCAGCTTTTGCAGCGCCTGCTGCTGCGCATCGCGCGGCGCGTCGGCCGGCGGCAGCGCGTTCTCCAGCAACCGGCTCAAGGTGATCCCCGTTTGCTCCGCGGAACCGCCGGTGTAATGCCACAACGTCGCCGTGGCGAGCACGAACAGGAACAGGCTGGCAATGAGCGCGAAATAAAACCGCAGATAGAGGCGCATCATCAGTCTTGCACCTTGGCAAAGACGTAGCCGGCGCCGCGCACCGTGATGACGCGGCGCGGCTTCTTCGGATCATCCTCGATCGCGGCGCGGATCCGCGACATGTGCACGTCGATGGAACGATCGAAGGCGTCAAGACGTTCGCCTTTCACCAGGTCCATCAGCACGTCGCGCGACAGTACCCGGCCGGCCTTGGAGGCCAGCGCCAGCAGCAGATCGAACTGATAGCCGGTCAGATCCCGCTGCACGCCGTCGACGCGCACGGCGCGCGCGCCGACGTCGATCTCCAGCCTGCCGAAATGCAAGGGTTGCTCGGCGGCGGCGCCGTGGACGCGGCGCCGCAGGATGGCGCGCAGCCGCGCCAACAATTCGCGCGGCTGAAACGGCTTGGGGAGATAGTCGTCTGCGCCCAATTCCAAACCGACAATGCGGTCGATCGCGTCGCCGCGCCCGGTCAACATCAGCACCGGTGTGTCCGACCGAGCGCGCAGCTGCCGGCACACGTCCAGGCCGTCCATGTCCGGCAACATCAAGTCCAATACGACCGCGTCGTACTCGGTGCCGGCCAGCTGCTCCAGCGCCGCCGCGCCGAGCGGCGCCACGACGGTGCGAAATCCCGCCTGGCCAAGATACTCGGAGAGCATGTCGGCGAGGCGGGGATCATCTTCGACCAACAGGATGCGTTCGACCATCGCGCCGACTGTAGAGCCTGCGAGACGCTTTCACCAGCCGGCGATCACGAATGCGGCCCCTGGGCCTGCATCGATGCGTGCATCTTGGCCAGATGGTCGCCCAAGGCTTTGCGCTGCACCGGGGTGAGCACGTCGCCCACGTCGGCGATGAGCTGGGTGAGACGTTTGGACGCTTGGTCGGCCAACTGCAAGTGCTCCGCGCGCGCGGCCTCCAGAGCGGTCCGGTCAATCGAGTTCTGGGTCAGCGCCTCCATGGCATGAGTATGCGCGGCGGCCAGCTGCGCATGCAGGGGTTGGATGTCAGCGAAGGCCTGCTTCACCAAGGGGCCGATTTGCGCCTTTTGCGCATCGGTGGCGTCGATTTCGACGTACAGATGCTTGAGCATGTGATCGATGTGATCCGATATTTCAGCGGCACTGTGCGTGCCGTCCATCATCATCCCGCGATGCCAGGCGCCGACGGCATCGCCCCAGGCGGCAGCGCCAAGGCCTACCACGACGGCGGCACCGGCGACGAAGGCAAGGAGAGTGTGGCGATTGAACAGGCTACGGCGGAGCGAAGGCGGCGCGGCAGTCGGAAGGGGAGTGGTCATGGTCAATCCTCGTGTTGCATGAAGGGACCAGCAGAATCTGCGCGCACTTCGTTGGCGGCGGTTGTGGGGCAGGTAAAGTTTTGTAAAGCCGCATGCGTCCGCGGGGCAGGCCCCCGGACGATCTTCAGACTTCCAGCCGATCTCCGCTGCGGGCGACCAGGGCGTAGAGCGCCGGCATCAGGAACACACTGATCGAGAGCCGCGTGAACAGGCCGCTGACGATGACCAGGGCGAACGGCCGCTGCGAATCCGTGCCGACGCCGGTGGCCAGCGCCACCGGCAGCAACCCGAGGGCGGCGACCAGGGCGGTCATCATGATGGGACGCAGCCGCAGAATCGCACCCTGGCGAATGGCCTGATCGAGGGGGGTACCGTTGCGCCGCAGTTCATTGACGTAGGAAATATAAACGACGGCGGTTTGCACCGAAACGCCGAACAAGGCGAGAAAGCCGATGCCGGAGGAGACCGAGAACGGTGTGTCCGTGAGCCACAACGCCACGATGCCGCCCACCGGCGCCGACAGCACCACGCCGAGCACCGTAATGAACGGAAACTTGAAATTGCTGTAGAGGGCGAACAGCAGCAGGAAGATCAGGAACAAGGTCAGCGGCAGGATCACGCTCAACTGCTGCCGCGACGTCGTGTACTCGGTGTATTCGCCGCCCCAGTCCAAGCGGTAGCCCTGCGGCAGGCTGACCTTCGCATTCACCTGCTGAATGGCGTCGCCCACGGCTCCCGCCAGATCCCGTCCTGCCACGGAGAACTGCACACCGATGTAGCGCGAGTTGTCCTCGCGATAAATAAACGAGGCGCCGTTGGTGACCTTGATGTCCGCAAATTCCTTGAGCGGGATTTGTTGTCCCGCCGGCGTCGCCACCAGGATGTTGCCGATTTCCTCGGGGTTGTCGCGGTATTGCTGTTCCAGGCGCACGACCAGATCGAACTCTTTCTCTTCCTGCACCACCTGCGTGGCCGTGTCGCCGCCGATGGCGGTTTGGATCAGACTGTTGATGTCGGAGACGTTCAAGCCGTAGCGGGCGATGTGGGCGCGGTTGATTTTGATGGTGAGACTGGGTTGACCGAGTTCCTGCACCAGGGTTACCTCGCGGATGCCGCGCACCCGCTCCAGGATCTGCTTGATGGCCTTGCCCTTCTTTTGCAGGGTATCCAAATCGGCGCCGAAGACTTTGACGGCGAGGGCGCTTTTCAATCCCGTCTCGGCCTCATCCACCGCATCCTCCGCCGGCTGCGTGTAGTTGAAATTGATCCCCGGAAAGGCTTCGAGCTTCTTGTTGATGGCGTCGATCAGCGCGGCCTTGGTGCGGTAAGAACCGGTCCATTGCGAGTAGGGCTTGAGGTCGACGTAGAACTCGACATTGAAGAAGCCGGTTGGATCGGTGCCGTCATCGGGCCGGCCGAGTTCCGAGGCGACCGTGGTGACCTCGGGGAAGGAATGCAGAATGTCCCGCACCTTGGGCGCAATCTTCGCCGATTCGTCGAATGAAATGGTGTAGGGCATGGTGGCCCGTACCCACAGCGCGCCTTCGTCGAGCTTAGGCATGAACTCGGCGCCGATGCGCGGAATGAGCAGCAGCGACAGCGCCAGCAGGATGGCCGATGCGATCGTGGTCCCCCAGGGTCGGGCGAGACAAAAATCCAGGCCCCGGGTGTAGATCGATTTGATGCTGTCGAAAGCGGCGTTGCGCCGCTCCTGCACGCCTTTGCGCATGAACCAGGCGCACAGCACCGGCAGCAAGGTCAGCGTGACGATCAAGGAGCCGATCAGGGCGAACACCATGGTGTCCGCCATCGGCTTGAACAGCGTTCCGGAAGGTCCGGACAACACGTAGATCGGCAGGAAACTCACCACGATCACCGCCACCGCGTAGAACAGCGGCCGATCCACCTCCGCCGCGGCGTCCTGAATGATTTCCCGGACGTTCAACGGCGTTCCCTTGCGCGCCACGATCTGGCGGAAGATGTTCTCCACCATGACCACGGCACCATCCACCAGAATCCCAAAATCGACCGCCCCGATGGACAGGAGATTGGCCGAGGCGTTCTGCAGATCGAGACAGATGAACGCGAACAACAGCGCCAGCGGAATGCTGGTGGCGACGATCAATCCGGCGCGAAAGTCGTAGAGGAAAAATATCAGCACGACCACCACCAGCAGCATGCCGCGCAACAAGTTGCGCTCCACCACCTGCGTCGTCAGCTCGACCAGGTCGCTGCGGTCGTAGAACGGCAGCACCTTGACGTCCTTGGGCAGGATCTGCTGGTTGAGTTCCTTGGTCTTGGCCTCGACCCGCTTCAATACATCCTGAGTCTTCTCGCCGGTCCGCAGCAGGATGACGCCTTCCACGGCGTCGTCCTGATTCTGGAAGCCGAACTCGCCGAGGCGCGGGGCGATGCCGATGACGACGCGGCCGACGTCCTTGACCAACACCGGCGTGCCGTCGTGCACGGCCACCACCACGTTGCCGATGTCCTCCAAGGTGTTCATGCGCCCGATGCCGCGCACGTAGTAGAACTGGCCGCCTTGCGAGTAGAACCCGCCGCCGGCGTCGTCGTTGTTGGCGCTCAGCGCGCTTTCGACCTGGGGCACCGACAAACCGACCGAGGCGACTCGGGCAGGATCGAGCAGCACCTGGTACTGCATGGTGCCGCCGCCGAATCCCGAATCATCCGCCACGCCGGGAACGGACTTGTACTGAGGTTCAACGGTCCAGTCCGCGAAGGTCTTCAGTTCCATCGGCGAACGGTCGGGGCTCTGCAGCACATAGCGGTAGATGAGGCCCGAGGGCGAGGACATCGGCGACACCGAGGGACTCACGCCGTTCGGCAGGCTGAGATCGCCCAGGCGGTTGAATACCTGCTGCCGGGCAAAGTAATTGTCGGTGTTGGTTTGAAAGGTGAGGATGACATCCGACAATCCGTACAAGGAGATCGAGCGGATCGTGGTCATCTGCGGCAGGCCGTTCATCTCCTTTTCGACGGGAACGGTGATCAGCCGCTCCACTTCCTCGGCGGCGCGCCCGGGCCACTGAGTAATGACCTCGACGATGGGCGGCGAAAGATCCGGGTACGCGTCCACCGGCAGCCGATCTAGTGACCGTGTCCCGACGCCGATGAGCACCAGGGTCATGAGGACGATGAGGAAGGACTGGCGCAGCGAAGACGTCACGATCCGGTTCATGATCGAGGCGCTTCGCGGCGTAGATCCTCCCGGAGGCAATTGCGCGCTCATTGATTTTGCATGAACTGAACGAAGAGGCCCCCGTCGATCACGACTTGGTCGCCGGCCTTGACGCCCGCTTCTATATTGTATTGCTCCGCCACCCGGCGGCCCAAGGTCACGCGTTGCCGCGCAAAGCTGCCGTCGGGCTGGGCTGCATACACGAAGGGCAGGTTCTCATCGTCGCGCAGAATCGATGACACGGGGATCAGCAGTCCGGCGCTTTCCTGACGCGATTGGATGAGCACGTGCACGTACATCTGCTTCTTCAAGACATTGCCGGGATTGTCCGCGACCACGCGCGCCGTCACCGACCGCGTGTCCGGATCCACCAAGGCCGAGATATTGTCCACCCGTCCGGAAAAGTTCTTGGTGCCGATGCCGGTCACCACGTCGGCGGTGTCGCCGACGCTGACCGACTGAAGATCCGCGCCGAAGAGCTGCGCCATCACCCAGACGCGCGACAGGTTGGCGACGGTGAAGCAGGGCGTGGTGCCGGCTTGCAGCAGCTCTCCCGGAGTGATCAGTCTCTCGACCACGGTTCCCGCGATGGGCGAGCGAATCACGCCCTCGGGACGCGCAGTCGGGCGACCCTCCTGGATGTCCTTGATGGTCTGCGGCAGAACATTGAGCGAGATCAGCGCCTGCAGAGCCGCGTCGCGATCCGCTTCGGCGTTGACGGCGTCGGTTTCCGCCTGGTCGGCCTCGCGTTGCGCCACACCGTGATGCTGCAGGAGGTCCTTGTCCAAGTCCGCGAGCCGGCGGTTGGTCTTGGCGGTGGCGAGCGCCTTGCGGTAGGCGCCCTCGGCCGCCGCAAAGTCGGGCGACACCACCGCCGCCAAGGGGTCGCCCTGTTTGACGCGGTCGCCGAGAGACACCAGCATCCGAGACACGGGGCCGGAGAACGGCGCCAACACGCTGGTGGCCTGGTCGTTGTCGAAATCAACGACGCCGGTGGCTTCGATCGACTGGTGAAATTTAGATTCCGCCACCGTGTACAGATGCAGATTCTGCCGCTGCGCGGCCGTCAGCATCACATTGCTGGGTTTCACGGCCGATGCCTGCGGGTCGTAGCTCTTCGACGAACAGCCCGCGCCTGCCATGACGGCGGCCACGGCCATGAGAGCAAGGTCGCGAGGCAATTTATTTTTCATGTTTATCCGTGACTAAATCCGGGCGGTGCCACCATGCGCCGCCGAGCGCCTGAAACAGCGCCGCGGTATCGGCGTAGCGATTGGCCTGCGCTTGAACCAAATTGATCCGTCCCTGCTGGTAGGCCTGCTCGGCATTCAGCAGCGCCAGATAGCCGGCGTAGCCGGCCTGCAATTGACGTTGCGCCAAGTCCAGCGTGACCTTGGCGGCATCCGCGGCGGCCGCGGCCGCGCTCAAGGCCTCGGCATCCTGCTCGAGCGCCGTCAAGGTGTCGGCGACATTCTGAAATGCAGTCAGAACCGTGCTGCGGTATTGCTCGGCCGCTTGGGTGTAGGCCGCCCTTGCCGCGCGCTCCTGGTGCAGCAGGGTGCCGCCTTGAAAGATGGGCGCCGTCACGTTCGCGCCCAGCGCCCAAAAGCCCGTGCCCGACGTGAACAACTGATCCATGGCCGCGGCCGAGCTTCCGGCATTGGCGGTCAACAAGATATTGGGCAGCCGGTTTGCCACCGCAATGCCGATCTTGGCACTGGCATCGTGCAGATTTGCCTCCGCCTGCAGCACGTCAGGGCGCTGCGCCACGAGTTCCGAGGGCAGGCTCACCGGCAGGTCCTGCGGCAATTGCAGAGTCGACAGGTCGAAGGCCACATCGGGCGCCTGGTTTGGAAACCGGCCGGCCAAGACTGCCAGCAGGTCGTGAACCTGGGCCAACTGCTTGAGCAGCGGCGGCAGCGTGGCGGTGATTTGCGCGAGCTGCGATTCCTGCGCGGCGAGATCCAGGCGGCTGGCGTAGCCCTTGTCGAATTGATACCGCAGGATCTTGACCGAATCGGCGTTGATGTCGATGAGTTGGCGCGTGGCATCGATCTGCATCTGCAGCGTGGCCTCTTGGATGGCCGCCACCACCACATTGGAGGTCAAGGTGGTGTAGACCGCGGCCATTTGAAAGCGCACTTCCTGTTCCTGCGCCTGCAGCGACTCCACGGTACGGCGGTTCAGGCCGAACACATCGGGCACATAGGACACGGTGATCTGGGGGGTGAACAGGTTGTAGAGAAAGGCGTTCGAGCTGAGCGCCGGCGCCACCTGTCCGGATTGCCTCTGGCGGGTGGCGGAGAAGTTTCCCGTCACGCTGGGATAGTAGACGCCCCGCTGCGCGAGGACGTTTTCGCGGGCCACGATGAGCGCCGCGTGCGCCGCCTTGAGGTCGTGATTGTTGGCCAGCGACGCATCGATCAATTCATTGAGCGGTGCGGAATGAAACAAGGTCCACCAGTCCGAGGCGATGTCCCCGCCTGCCGCAAGTCTCTGCGATTCGCCTCCGGCGACTCCTGCCGTGGCGGCGGTGGCCGATAGCGGCTTGGACGTATAGTCGCTGACCTCGGGAGGCGCGGGTTTCTTGAAGTTGGGTCCGACCGCGCAACCAGCAACCGCCGATAGCGTCACGGCTGCAATCCAGTGCGGCAGGCGTGATCCAGGGCTCGGGGTCATATCCATCATTTAGGGGATGGCTGAAGTCGTATCGGCGCCAATCCGCATCGAGCGCCGCTTATCCGCTGTCGTCATCTGATCTGCCATCGCCTTACGTTGCTCCCCTCCCTTCGAGCCCATCGTGGGCGCAAAGTTCACCGCTTCCAGGTCCTTATTGGCAGTCGAGATCCTTCTAGCGCCGCATGCGGGCGGACGAGGTCTTCGTGTTCGTGCAGAGGCTGCCGGCAGCAACTATACGTGTCCGGGCGGCACTTGTCCCCGCCGTGGACGCCGCTGGACATAGCCCCCAGCTAAGCGGCATGCTTGCCTGGCGTATGACGCGCGGGATGCGGAAAGGCGCCCGATATGAAAAAAAACACGCCCACCAGGACGGGGCGGTGTAAGCCATGCAGGCTACTGCCGATTCCTCAGCGGCCGCAACGGTAGCCATGCCGACCGGTATTGCTCGCCGCTCTCTGCTCCATCAACTCGCCTCCAACCCGGGCGGCATGCGCCGCTTGCTGCCGGCGGCCGTCAATTGGGCGCTGATCGGCTATGCCCTGGTGCTGTGCGTCGTCGTCTGGGGCTTCGCCTGGCAGCGCGTGCAGAGTGATTTTCGTTCGACCCTGGAGACGGAACGAGACCACTTGCGCAGCGTGAGCGGAACGCTGCAAGCGCAGGTCGAGGCCATGCTCGGCGACGGCGTGGGCGCGGCGCTGGCCGCGGCCAATGAGCTCGAGTACCGCGGCGGCCCCGCCGCCGGCGATGTGGAGTTCTCCGACACGCTCTCCCACATGCTGACCGGCGGCCCGTATGTCCGATCTCTGTTTCTGGCGAATCCGCAGCGGTTCGTGCGGGTCGGCCGCTCCGCCCCCGCGGACCGTCAAACGGCGCCTCCCGCTTGGGCGGAGCCGGCGATGGGCCTCACGTCGGAGGATGCCTGGGTGGGCCCTTCGATGCCCGACCCGGAGAATCCCAATGATCGCGTGGTGCCGATCGCGCGGCGCGTGATTCACGGCAAACTGCGCGGCACCTGGGCCGGGGCGCTGATCGCATTTGATTCCCTGGAAAGCGTTTACCAACAATCCGAATCAGCCAGTGGGGTCGGCCTGTTCGCCATGGACGGCACCGCGCTGCTGATGATTCCGCACGCCCGGATGAGCGCGGCCGAGGGCAGCAATATCAGCGCGTCGGACTTGTTCAAACGGGGCACGCGCGGCCCCGATGCCGGCGTGCTCGAAGGCATCAGCCCGTATACCAACCTTCCGACCATCGTGGGCTATCACCGGCTGCACGGCTATCCGATGTTGGCCGAAGCTTCGCGGTGGCGCGCGGAAACGTTGGAGGCGTGGTACGGGAGGCGCCGCAGCACGCTGCTGTCCGCCATCGGCATCACGTTGCTGGTGATCGTCACCACCTGGATGTTGAATCAATCGTTGCGGGCGCTGCGGCGGCGTGAACTTCACTACCGCACGCTGTTCAACAACGCCGCCTTCGGCGCGTTCGTGTTGGAAGGCGAGCGAATCATCGAGGCCAATCGAACCAGCGCCGCGATGTTCGGCACCAGCCACCCGAACGTGCTGATCGGATTGCGGCTGTGGGACCTCTCGCCGGCGACGCAGCCCGACGGCACTTCCTCCGAGGTCCTGTGCCGGGGACGAATCGGCCGCACCCTCGATGCCAGCGCCGCCAGTTTCGAATGGCTCCACCACCGCCTCGACACCGTCGCGGTGTTTCACGCGGCCGTGGATTTGTCGAGCCTCGATGCCGGCGGCAAGACGTTGACGTTGGCCGTCATCCATGATGTCAGCGAGCGCAAACTGATCGACGTCGAGCGTGAACGGGCGCTGGATGAGCTGCACGAGTTGGCCGCCACGTTGGTGCATATTCAGGATGATGAACGCCGGCGCATCGGGCGGGATCTGCACGACAGCACCGGACAGTGTCTGGTGGCACTGGAGCTGAGTCTCACGCGGCTGGCGCGCGTCGTCCAGCCGCCGTCGAGTCCGGCGCATGTCCTGGCCGATGAGTGCGTCACGTTGGCGCGGCAGTGCTCCACCGAAATTCGTACGGCCTCCTATCTGCTGCACCCGCCGTTGCTGGATGAAATCGGATTGCTGAGCGCTCTGCGTTGGCTGGCCGATGGCCTGCGCCAGCGCAGCGGCATCCAGATCGAGCTGGAATTGCCCGAGTCCCTGGAGCGCTTGCCGCCGCAGCATGAATTGGCCATTTTCCGCGTGGCCCAGGAAGCATTGACGAATGTGCATCGGCATTCGAAGAGCCCGTCGGTGACCATCCGCCTGTTCGAGCAGGGCGGCGCGGTAATCATGGAAGTGGAGGACGCGGGCCATGGCATTCTGGTCGCCGGCGCCTCCGGCCGAGCGACGGATGCCGCCACGCTGGGAGTCGGCCTGGCGGGCATGCGCGAGCGCATGCGGCAGCTCGGCGGGACCTTGAGCGTGCGCACCAGTCCCCGCGGCACCTGTGTGCAGGCCCAGCTGTCGCTGACGCGCGCCGCAGCCGCGCGCCCCGACCAATTGGCGTCGCTGTAGCACCGCCATGAGCCCTGTGCGGATCTTGATTGCCGACGATCATGAGCTCATCCGCCGCGGTCTCATCTCGGCGCTCGCGGAAAAGCCGCAATGGCAGATCGTGGCCGAGGCGGCCGATGGCCGCCAGGCCTGTGAGCTGGCCGCCCGCCACACGCCGGATATCGCCGTGCTGGATCTCAGCATGCCGGAGCGCAATGGTTTGGACGTCACCCGTGAACTGCGCGTGTCCACCCCGAAGACGCGCATTTTGATCGTGACGGCGCATGAGTCCGAACAACTCATTCGCGAGGTGCTGGACGCCGGCGCGATGGGTTATGTCTTGAAGTCGGATGCCGGACGAGTCCTGGTGCAGGCGGTGGAAGCCTTGCTCGATGACCGGCCGTTTTTCACCTCCAAGGTGGCGCGCTTCGTGCTCGACGGGTATTTGCGCTCGTCCGAGGAGGCCGCGCCCCAGGCCATGGCGGCGTTGTCGCCGCGGGAACGGCACATCGTGCAATTGCTGGCCGAGGGCAGCAACAACAAGGAAGTGGCGCGCGCCCTGGAACTGAGCGTCAAAACGGTCGAGACGCACCGCAGCAATATTATGCGCAAAATGGAATTCGGCTCCCTGGCCGACCTGATCAGGTACGCGATCCGCAACAAAATCGACCTTTAGGGGTCTGCCGCAATGCGGCGACTCCGGCTACACAGTCTCCCCGCCCGAACGGGGGGAATTCCCGATTTCCGCCCACCCCGCCAATCTCTACAGTGCGCCGCCTCAAGAGGTGGAAAGCATGACCCAGTACCCGTCCATTACAGCCAGCGAGATCGTCGAGCGCGAGCGGCGCTTTGCGAGCCTCGGCGAATTCGCCGCCGGCGTCGCGAATGATCTGCGCGCGCTGTTGGTGCCCATTGATCAACACGCGGTGGCGCTGCATGCGGTCGTGAGCGGCAATGGCGCCGCCGAAGTGCAATTACAAAAAATCCTCCACAGCATCGAATTGGCCCGCGGTCTGCTGCACCAGGTATTGATTTTCAGCCATGGTGCCCACGCCGAGCGCCGCCCGCTGTCTCTCGGCAAGCTGGTGCGTGAGGCGCTGCCGCTGATGCGCGCGGCCGTTGCGCATTCCGCCCTGCTGCGCCTTGCGGTCGATACGCACGCGCCGCTGGTGCAGGCCGACCCCGTCGCCATGCAGCGCGTGCTGCTGAACCTGGTGTTGAATGCCTCTCGCGCGCTGCGTCAACCTCATGGCGTCATCGAGATCGGAGTGGCCGGCATGAAGGCCGCGGATGGCCATGGCCCGCCCTTCGTGCGCCTGACGGTCGCCGACAACGGCATCGGCATGGACGGCGCCACCGTCGGCGAATGGCGGCGGCGCTTCAGCGAGCCGTCGGATGCGCCGCAGGGCGCGGGACTCGGGTTGCGGATCGTGCACCAGACGGTTTGCAACCACGGCGGGCGCCTGCAGCTCGACAGCGAGCCGGGCAGCGGCACCACCATTCGCATCGATCTGCCGGCAATGGCCGAGCAGCCTGCGGTGCAGGGATGATCGCGGCGTCGGCCTCGCAGCAACTGCACGCCGGCGTCGACAGCAGCGCGGACACCGCCGATGCGCAGCTGGGGCAGCTGCAACGCCGCTTCCGGGTACTCAGCGCATGCAATCGCAGCTTGATTCATTCGGTCAGCGAAGAGGAACTGCTCACGGACATTTGCCGGTCGCTGGTCGACGTCGGCGGCTATCGGCTTGCCTGGGTGGGCTATTCGAGCGCGCTCCCCAGCGCCGCGCCCGAAGGAAGCATCGGCGGCGCCTGGGGCGCAGAGCCGCTCGATCCCTCGCAGCTCGGCTGGACGCACGCGCACGGTGACCAGACGCCCGCGCTGCGCGCGATGCTGGTTCACGCGACGCAGGTCGTGCACGACATCGACGACAAACGCTGGAGCGCCGCGTGGCGCAAGCAGGCGCGCGAGCGCGGCCTGGCGACGGCGTTGGCCGTGCCGCTGCTCACCGACGAGCACTGCCTCGGCGTGCTCGAGGTCTACTCGGACGGATCGGCCAAGATCGAGCCCACGGAATTGGCGCTGCTCAATGAACTCGCGGCCGATCTTGCCTTCGGGGTCGAAGCCTTGCGCACGCGGCGCGAGTGCGAGCGCCAACAAACCGATATTGCGCTGATGACCCGCGTGCTGAAGATGCAGAGCGCCATCAATTCGGCGGTGCTGCGCATCCGCGATCGCGACCTGCTGCTGCAGGAGGCGTGCCGTGTCGCCACCGAAGTCGGCTGCTATTCCAGCGCCGTGGTGTGGGTGGTTGAACCCGATGCCCGGCACGCGCGGCCGGGCTTCGTCGCCGGCCGACGAGTGCTGAACGTCATTCCGGAGCGGATGAGCATCGGCGACGGCACCGAGCGCGACACCAGTCTGACCGGCAGGGCCATGCGCACCGGCGAGGTGTCCGTGTGCTGGGATCTCACGCGCAGCGAAGTGCCGCTACACGGGCGTGAATTGATGCTCGCGGACGGAGTCCGATCGGTGGTGGCGTTGCCGTTCATGATGGACGGAGTACCGATGGGCGCCATGACCCTGGCTTCCCGCGACTCGACCTTGATGCGCGACGAGGAACTGCTGCTGCTGCAGGACATCGCCGCCTCACTGTCGTTCGCGATGCGGTCCCAACTGCAGGCGGACGCCGCCGAGTATCTCGCGCACTATGATCCGCTCACCGGCCTCGCCAAACGCTCCTTGTTCTGCCGACGTCTGGACGACTTGCTGCGCGCCTGCTTCGGTCCGGAACAGGCACCGACGGTGACGGTGCTCGACGTCGATCATCTCAATAATTTCAATGACAGCTTCGGCCGCCACTTCGGCGACCTGCTGCTGCAGCAGGTGGCGGAGCGGCTGCGCCAGCAGGCGGGCAGCGATGAACGCGTGGGCGATTTGGGCGGCGGCACCTTCGTGCTGGTCGCGCCGAGCTTTGCCGGCGACGACCAGGGAACGGCGTCGCTCATTGACCGGACGGTATTCGCGCAAGCTTTTTCGGTCGAAGGCCGCAGCGTCCGCGTCTCCTGCCACTCGGGCGTGGCGCGCTTTCGCGTCGACGGCGAAGACGGCAGCACCTTGGTGCAGAAGGCCGAGGCGGCGCTCAAGCATGCCAAGGAAACCGGCGAGCCCTACCTGCACTACAAGCTCGACATGCGCAGTGAAATCGCCGAGCGTCTCGCGCTCGAGCACCGGCTGCGCGAGGCGATCGACGAACAACAGTTCGAGCTCTACTACCAGCCGCAGGTCAACATTGTCACGGGTCACATCGAATCGGTCGAGGCGCTGCTGCGCTGGAACGATCCCGAACACGGACTGGTGCTGCCGGGACGCTTCCTGCCGGTACTGGAGTCATCCGGCTTGATCATTCCGGTGGGTCAATGGGTCGTGCAGCACGCCATGCAGGACTGTGATCGTTGGCGCCGCGTCGGGCTGCGCCCGGTGCGCGTCGCCGTCAACGTCTCGGCGGTGCAGTTTCGCGGCCGCGCATTCATGGATTTCATTCTTGATCTGGTCAAGGATTGGCCGACCGATCCGCGCGGCTTCGGCATCGACTTGGAAATCACCGAAACCGCGCTGCTGCAGGACATCGAGGGCGCCGGCCGCCAGCTGCGCGAACTGCGTGCCGCGGGAATCCGCGTGGCCTTGGATGATTTCGGCACCGGCTACTCGTCCCTCGGGCTGTTGTCCAAACTGCCCGTCGATCTGCTGAAGATCGACCGCAGCTTCGTCAAGGGGTTGCCCACCGATCACACCAGCATGACGCTCACCCGTACCATCATCGGTCTGGCGTCGGCGTTCGGTTTGCTGACCGTGGCCGAGGGCGTCGAGACCGCTGAGCAATTCAAACTACTGCGATTGCTGAACTGCGATCAGTCGCAGGGCTACTATCATTGTCCGCCGGTGTCGGTGCGGAAAATCGACCAGCTGCTGGCGCAGGATCAGTAGTCACGCAGCGGCCGGTGCGCTGCTGCGGGATACTTCGAGTCCATGGCCCAGGGGGCTGGTTTCGCGCCGCCACAGCAGCACCGCCGAGGTCAGCGCGGTGAGGCTGAGCAGGAAGAAGAACCACAGCATCACGGAGTAGCCCGCGGGATTTTGCGCTCCCGCGCCGGCCTTGTCGGCGAGCCAGCCCGCGGCGAGATTCGACACGGCGATGCCAAGCGCCTGAATCAGTGTAATGAGCCCGAGGGCGGTGCCCAGCCGGCGCGGTGCGACGATGAGCGTCGTGGCCGGCCAGATCACCGCCGGCACGAGCGACCAGCTGATGCCCATCATCACTGTGGTGACCCAAAGAGTAAGATCAGTGAGCCCCAGCACGACGAAGGTCAGCGGCAGGAGCAGGGTACCGAAGACCAACATCAGGGCCCGATGGCCCAGCCGGTCGGCGAGCAACCCAAACAGCGGGGTGGCGAAAATCGCGGCGAAGAACACCCAACTGTTGGCGATGCCGGCCTCAGGCCTGGTGAGTCCCTTCGCATGCTGGAAATATTCCACCGCATAGGTTTGGCGGAACGGAAAGAACACCGAGGCGTACAGCACGTGCACCCCGAGGATGTACCAATAGGACATGTCGAACTTCAGCAGATCCCGCCACACCACACGCTCGGGCGCGGCGGTGCGCGCGCCTGCGCCCACCGGCGGGTGACGATCCATCCAATAGTAGACCAGCGCCGCGATCAGACCGACGATGGTGACGCCGGTGCCGAGCCACAGGGGCGCCTGCCAGCCGCGCTCGAACAGCGAATGTGCCCACGCCGTCGAGGTATTTTCCAAATACGACCCGACGCGCGCGAGGCTGAGATAGAGGGACGCGCCAAGCGCAATCCCGCCGCGTGAAAACCACTGCGCGAGACCGGCGAGCAGCGCGATGAAAATGGCCCCTTCGCTCATACCGAAGAGGAAGCGGCCCGCCACCATCAGTTCATAGGGATTGCCGATCGCGGTCAGCGCCGCACCGATCACCCCGATGCCTGCCGCCCAGAGCGCGATGCGCGCCGCGCCGTAGCGGTCGATCAGCACGCCATTGATCAGAGCCAGGGCCACCGTGGGAACATTCATGATGGCGTTCAGCATTCCGATCTGCGATTGGCTGAAGCCGCGCTGCCGCGCCAACAGATCGGCAACTGAACCAATCACGTCGGATTCGTAGTAGCTGCTGGATACGGCGATCGCCGCCATCGCGAGCACCCACCAGCGCAGCGGCGAGTCGCCGCTGCCGCGGCCCGCGCTCGCCGTCGCAGCGTGGCTCACCGGAAGCGGGCGCCCTGCCGCACAAGCTCGGTCTGCACCGCGCCGATGTTCAGTCCATCGAAGGGTTCATCCCGCTGCAGCGAGACGGCTGCGGCCACCCCGGCGCCCTGGCACGCCTCCGCGCAGCACATCATGTTGCGCGCGGAGGCGTGCGACACCTTGTCGCCGCCGATGCAACGCCCGGCCACCAGCAGATTGCCCACTCCCTTCGGCACCAAGGCGCGGTAGGGCACGTGCCAGTAGCGCCCGGTGGTCGGCAGGATGAGGATGCCGTAGCCGTCGATGAACTCGGGAAATATGCCGATGGCGTCCTCGAATCGAGCCTGTTCGCGCACGTCATTGCCGGTGAGATTGTAGAGCGCGTCGATCTTGCGCGTGTCGCGGATCCCTAAGGTCATGCCGAAGTTGCGCAGTTTGGCGTCCTCGCAGCCCGGCATGTAGCCGCGCAGCGCCTCGAGCGCGTAGATGGCCTCGCGCCGTCCGCGCATCTCGCCGATGGTCAGATCGTTGGGATCGGTGCCGTCGATTTCCGGCACATGCACCAGGTTCAAGTAGGTCAGATCGCCCTGGTCGGTGACCGAACCCCAGGTGCCGGCGATGGTGTGCAGGCTCGCCGGGATAAGGCCGGCGGCGAGCGCCTGTTTGAACGGCTTGCGCAGGAAGGGCGAGAACAGCTTGTCCTCCTTGCCCGTGGTCTCGTAGTCCCATTCGCCGTTGCCCGACCAGTCGGCATAGGTTTGCGGATCGGCTTTCACCGCGTCGATGAAGCGGCGCTTGTTGACGCCGTTCATGGAGAACATGACGGAGACCGCCATCATGTCCTTCTTGGGTGATTTGTGCACCGGCGCGCCGGCCCGGGTGGCGATGTCGGCATCCCCCGTGGCATCGATGACGCGCTTGGCCAGGATGGCCTCGCGGCCGGCCTTGCTCTCGGTGATGACGCCCTGGATGGCGCCATTCTCCATAATCGGCGCCACGCAGAGGCGGTGCAGCAGAGGAGTCACCTCCGCTTCCTGTACCAGCGTATCGGCCACCCATTTGAACATTTCGGCGTCGAGGGCGTGGCTCAGCGACTGGGGTTCGGGCATGGCCGCCCCCATGGCGGTCGCGCGCTGCTCGAACTCAATGCCGATGCCTTCGCAATCAACGGTTTGCTCATGGCGGTACCAGGCAAAGCCCTCGACGCCGACCTGGGTGATGTTGCCGCCGAAACAGCCGTTGCGGTCGATCAGCGCGGTGCGCGCGCCGGCGCGAGCCGAGGCCAGGGCGGCGGCGAGACCTCCCGGGCCGCTGCCGACCACCAGCACCTCGGTTTCCAACACCACATCAATCGAGCGGGAGGGTTCGACAATCTTCTTCATATCGGCCAAGCCCCAAACCAGTGAGCGAAGAACGGCCGCCATTGGTAGCACAAGATCGGGTCAAGGCAGAAGAGTACTTGAATGGTTCATCACTGTTGAGTCATAGTACTGTCATAAATATGTAATCTGCTGTGCGTAAAAACTACGCACGGGGCGTGGCGGGCCGAAGTAGGGATGTATGAAGGCTCGATCTTCCTGCAAGTTTAGCTGCCGTTGGGACTCGTCTTCGTAACGCCCTGAGCGTTGCGTTATTCCATTGTCGTTGCCATTGATTCTTTAGGGAGAGACATTTTGAATACTAATCAGAAACTTGCCTATGCCATATCGGCAATATTGGGCGGGTACAGCGGGGCATCCTGGGCGGCCACCGCTGCGGCGACCGATGCCGACACCGCCGCCACCTCGGGCATCGAAGAGATCGTGGTGACCGCGCAACGACGCAGTGAGTCGATCCAAGATGTCCCCATCACCATTCAGGCGATCACGGGCGAGCAACTCGGTCAGTTGAACGTGACGACCTTCGATGACGTTCTCAAGTACCTGCCGAACGTGACCTTCAGCTCGAACGGCCCCGGCCAGGGCAATATCTACATGCGCGGCATGAGCGCGGGCTTTGCGGGCAACCAGTCAAGCGCGGCAATCAACCCGTTTCCGAACGTCGCGACCTATCTCGACGATCAATCGATGGCGTTCCCCGCGCGCAATGTCGACGTGTACATGGCGGACATGGAACGCATCGAGGTGCTCGAAGGTCCCCAAGGCACCTTGTTCGGCGGCGGCGCCGAGGCGGGTGCGATCCGCTACATCACCAACAAGCCGAAGCTGAACGTCACGGAGGGCAGTGCCGAGGCCTCCTACAGCACGACCGCCCATGGCGATCCCAACACCGCGATCACGGCCGTGCTCAATGTGCCGCTGATCCCGGACACGCTGGCTGTTCGTGCGGTCATCTACAACGATCGCCGCGGCGGCTACATCGACAATGTGCCGAGCCAATTCACGCGCTTCGACACGGACCCTGGCAGCGTTTCCTATCACCTCCCTTACCCGGCGGACGCGGCCACGGCCAACAACAACTCGATCGCGGCGCGCGCGCAGAATCCGGTTACCTACCAGGGCGTCCGTGCCTCGCTGCTCTGGCAGATCAACAACGACTGGAACGTGCTGATTCAGCAGACCTACCAGTACATGGACGCGGAGGGGATCGACGAGCAGTACCCGCTCAGTTCGCAAGAGACACCGCTTGGCCCGCTGCAGGAGACATCGTTCACGCCGTCCTACGACAAGGACAAGTGGGAGAACACGTCCTGGACTGTCAACGGTAAGATCGGCGACTTCAAGCTGGTCTACACAGGCGGCTACCTCAGCCGCACCATCGATAATGCGATGGATTACACGAACTACGCGCGCTCGGCGGGCGGGTTCTACTACACCTGCGGCGGCGGCGCCGCCCCCATGGGCAACGGTGTGGGTCCTCTGACATGCTACTCGCCGGTCTCGTCCTGGCAGGACCACGTCGAAACCACCCATCAGAGCCACGAGCTGCGGGTCAGCACACCCGACACTTGGCGGGTGCGCGGCCTCATCGGCGCATTCTGGGAAGACTTCGACATCAAGGACGACATGAACTTCCTGTACAAGTCATTCCCGTCCTGTACACCGGCGAACCTCGCGCTTTATCAGGCGGGCCTCCAGGTGTGCACCGCCAACGTGATTCCCGCTCCCGGGTACGCGGCGATCGATCCGAGCGAGCGCAACGAAAATGTCGCGTTCGGCGAGGATCTGGAGCGCGGCTACAAACAGACGGCGTTCTTCACCTCGATTGACTTTGACCTGATTCCGAAGGTTCTGACCTTGACCGCCGGGACCCGCTATTACAACTACAAGGAGACCATGCACGGCTCGCAGTACTCCACGAGCACCGGCTGCGCAGGTATCCCAAACGGTTCGTGCGTGGGCGGGCAGCTCACCGATGCGACGCATGATGCGAGTTACAGCGGGTTCAAGAGCCGCGGCAACCTGACCTGGCATGTCACCCAGGACGCGATGGTCTACTACACTTTCTCGCAGGGCTTCCGTCCGGGCGCCGGCAATCGCAAGAACAGCGCCGAGGTCAAGATCGACGTGGATCCGGTCACGGGAGCGCCGACGGTCGGTCCCGATGCGAACCCGACGCTGGTCAAGCAGTACAACAAACCCTATACGTATCCGCCCGACACGCTGGTCAACAACGAGATCGGCTGGAAGACGGAGTGGTTTGATCACCGGCTGCTGGTCAACGGCTCGGCGTACATCATGGATTGGAAAAACGTCCAGACATTGATCTACAACCCGCCCGTCTATGGCAACACGACGTTCGGCGTGGCGGGACCCGACTATCGGATCAAGGGCGCCGAGCTGCAGATCGTCGCGCGCGTCACCGACGGCCTGACGCTGCAGGGGTCGATTTCGCACAACAACGCGTCGGAGACCAACTCGCCGTGCATCAAGTCGTCGAACCCGGGCAACCCGACGCCGATCGGCGACTGCATCACGCAGGTCTGGTCGCCCAGCTTAAGCCAGAATGTGTCTCTGCAAAATCCGCTCGGCACCGTCGGTGCCACGCCGGCCTTCTCGCCGACCACCGAG
>Ga0193726_1000514_pt1 | contig 39872 bp, 51 predicted proteins | sample H2c1metaG_FD_144928 | JGI IMG/M metagenome (GOLD analysis project Ga0193726, IMG submission 144928) | Soil microbial communities from a riparian zone of the East river system, Colorado, United States - H2c1 | ecosystem: Environmental > Terrestrial > Soil > Riparian zone | place: USA: East River... | reverse complement strand
ACGGCAGCGGCAATACCGTCAGCAACAACACCACCAACTCCACCATGAACCCGGGCATGATCAACGCGAGCGGCGCCTTCAGCGCCGTCCCTGACTTCCAGCCCACCACCAATAACTCCGGCGGCATGAGTGTGCCGGTCTGGTATGACGCCCTCGGTATCCCCTGGCCCTCCACCTGGGACCTGGGTGCGCTGCACTAGAGGATGTAGTTTGAGATTTGTCCTGCTGGGCCCGTGCCTGCTGATGGATCGTAAGGACTAAACGGGTACTACACTCTGGGCTGCGGATCAGGGGATCTGCGGCCCAGAGTGCGACCGTGATTGCAGTGCGCCAATCGGTCGCTCGGCGCCGATCTTGTGTGACTCTGACGAGTTATCCGAGGGTGTCGCCAGTTCCCGCTATGCGCCGGCCACGCAAAACCAAAATGCTGCCAAATAGCAAAACCAGGCAGCTGCCAGCAGATGTTGGGTCAATCTCCGGCGCTGCGCGTACCGCCAGGGCATCACCGACGCCGACTAGGAAGCCGAAGTTGGAGCTGGAAGTCCAAACGTTTGGGGAACTGTCGGGGGTTTCATAAACCCACCAGGCAGTGTCTGACGAGCTACAGCACTTAGTCCCATACAACGAACTGGAAAAAAATATGCTGCCATTCTCTATGCCGTTGATATTGGTGTTTAGTGCAGTGTTCACGGCGGAGAGCGCGCCACAGTTCTTACCGGGGTTGTTTAAAACGCTCGGTGTGCTAACTGAATTGCCACAGTCGGTGTAAAACAACTCTCTCAGCTGATCCGTGGTAGCGTTCGGTCCAACGTTGCCATTCCCCGTTGCCAAGGCCCAATTGTTGTAGCCTCCGTAATCGCTGGTGTTAAGACCTGCAACCCAAGCCTGAGCGCTACCCGCCGCAGCGGTGGGTGACCACGTCAAATTCGTGCCCACCGTGTTCGCCCACATGAGGCCATTGCCGTCAATCGCCGCCGCTCCGTTGTCAACTGACTTAAGCTGCGCATGCGCAGCTAGAGAACTCGACATCGTGGCAACGGCTACTAACAATCCCAGAATCTTTCTGTTCATTACCTGTCTACTTCCCGTGGCTGGTTGCCGATCAATTATGCCCTGTACTCCGATGGCTGACCTTCATCACAGAATGTTTCTTTAGAACTGTGACATCTATCACGCATTTCCAGGCAGCATGAATCTGTCCTACAAACAAATGCCGCGTCGCAGTGGCGAAAGCTGTCAGTTTCGAACCTAAGGCGCATCCGCATATATCTTTGGCGCAGTTCGCGTGAAATAGCTAGCGTAATCTGAAATATTGCTGACTGACGTCGTCGACAACGTCTCCGGGTTACTCGTTGCGCGCGCCTTCCCGTCTAAATGCTTGAATTTTGAGGCGGACGCCGCCATTGGAGAAACTCTGAGCGTTTCTCTCGAGTCCCCAAGGTCTTCGGCCGCTTGCTTGGCGTGTCTGCTCGCGCCAAAATGCACGCGATTCGCGTCGAGCGGCCACCGCATGCGCGCTACAGGAGAAAAATATGGTCTCGCGCCGTATCTATCCGGTCTTTTTTTTCTTCGCTGTCGGGCTCGGTAACTGGACTAGAGCGCTCGCTGCTGACCCGCCGGCCGCGGAGCAGAAGCCGCTGCCGTTTGCATTGGTGGATGCCTTCAACAAACTTTCCAACGGACCTCACCCAGGCTTTCGGGCAAATCACGCAAAGGGTGTAATGGTCGAGGGGACGTTTACACCCACCCCTTCTGCAGCGGCGTTCAGCAAAGCCCCCCATTTTCTGAAGAGCGTGCCAGTCTTGGTGCGATTTTCCGACCCCACGGGCGTACCGACACTGCCCGATGCAGATCCCAATGCCAGTCCGCATGGAATCGCGATCCGATTCACGCTGCCGGATGGCAGCTTTACGGACATTGTGAGTATCTCTGCCAACTCGTTCCCGGTCGCGACACCGGAGGAGTTTTTAGCTTTCTTGCAGGCTGCAGCGCAGAGTGGACCCGACGCGCCCAAACCCACGCCGATCGAGAGGTTTCTAGGCACCCATCCCGCAGCTGCTAAATTTGTGAGCACGCCAAGGCCGCCACCTGTGAGTTTCGGGACACTGGCATTCTTTGGAGTCAACGCCTTGAAATTCACCAACACGCAGGGAGTAAGCCACTACGCGCGCTACCAAATCATTCCAGTTGCCGGCGAGCATGCGTTGAGCGACGTCAACGCAAAGAAGGCAGACCCGAACTATTTGATGGACGAATTGCCCCGGCGCGTGGCCCATGGGCCTGTCAAATTTCGGTTGCTGGCGCAGGTAGCCAATGATAATGACTCAACCAACGACCCCACGCTGGTGTGGCCAGCTGATCGCAAGCTAGTTTCTCTGGGCACGATCAGCCTGACGAAGATGGTCGAGGATCAGGTGACGGCTCAGAAATCGATTATGTTTAGCCCCCTGAATCTACAGGCCGGCATCGAGCCCTCAGCCGATCCGGTACTGCTTATTCGACCGGCCGCTTATGGTGTGAGCTTCAGCCAGCGCATTCGTTGAGGTCCAACTCAAGCGGTCGGAGTGGGTTGAAGCGGCCAAGGCTACGCGATAGTGAGGGGGCTGTACTCTCCAGATCGCTCGTCGACCTTGCCGAAAGAGCGCCATTCGACCCAATTTAGGCGCAATACGGCACTTTAGATATAAAGACTTGGGCCTCCGAGCCGATGAGTTACCCATGTCAGGCGGAAAACCACGCAAATCAGCCGATCCCCTGTACTTGCTACTTCGCGAAGGTGGCACGGAGGAATTCAATCGGCGCAGTAAGGCAGGCGAGACGTGCGACCTTCGCGGGTGCGACTTTCGCGGCATCGACCTGCGCAGCGTGGACGTCGACAATATCGATTTTTCCGATTGCTACTTTCGCCAAGCCGACCTTCGCGGACTTGACTTGCGCAGCTGCCGGTTGGAAGGTGCTAGCCTCCATGCAGCACATGTATCGGGCGCCTACTTCCCGGTCCAGCTCGCCCCGGAAGAAATTGAAATGTCGGTGCGTCTGGGCACGCGAATACGCCACCGGTAACGGGCCGCGCGCTGGTCAATGGTCCTAGTGGGCAGTCGCCTTGAACCTGGCGAATTCTTGATTATTTCGCTCCTGGTGCCGGCGCCTCAGCTATGGGAATGACGGCCGCAATGTGATCAACCTTTCCAACTGCCCGTGTTTGATGGCCCTTGCCGGTGGTATCGTCCAGCAGCACCACGGACCCTGGGCCAAAATGGCGCACCTGCCCATCTGAGGTAGTGACTTCCGAGGCACCCTGCAACACGATCAAGAACCAGGCTTGCGGGGCGTTGTGCCAATCCTCGAAGGCACCGGCCTTGAGACGCAACAATGTCGCCCCACCCTTCGCCTCCAGAACATGAATCGAACTCTGGTCGTCGCGGCCTCGGGCAAAGCTGAAATGCTCTTCACGAAAATGCGATGCACCCGCAGCGTCGGTGTAAACATGCACGTAAGTCAGCGGCGGCCTCGACTCGGCCGCTTCCGCCGGTAGTGCACGTTGGCAGAAGATGCCGAGCAGCATCAAGAGGATGATTCGGCAACGAGATTCATGCATGACGTATCCTTCCGGCGCCAATACCGCGAGCAGCGACGATAACATATCGGTGATATATCGACGGGGCGAGGCGGCTTGGATTCCGTCGCGGCGTTGAGGTCGCGGGAACAATGTCAAGAAATGCAAAACCCTCCGGCGAAAGCGCCAATCGCTCCATTATTTTGGCACGATACTCTGAGGCATTTAGCCAATAGAGGAATTCGATCATGAAAACCGCGACCAAGTTGGGCTCCTTCGCTGCGCTGGCAATCATTCTCGTGGGTGGTGCTATGGCCGAGGCTCAGCGGCAACACGGTGGACCGAGTCGGCCGCCGCCGCCCCATCCCGGAGAGACTCACGTGGGTCCGCACGGATACGATCGCGTCGCTGAACCGCATGGATGGAATACGCGGCCCGCAAATTTTGACCGCGCCTCCTACCAACACAATTTTCAAGCAGCGCGCAAGTTCAAGATTGGACCGTACCATCGCCCCGCCGATTGGGTGGCCCAACGATGGGCCTTCGGCCAGATTTTGCCACGCGCATACTTTGCGGCTTCTTATCTCGTCGCCGATTATTGGCTCTTTGCACTGGAGGTACCGCCGGTGGGATACGAGTGGGTGCGAGACGACACCGATGCACTATTGGTGAACACAGACAGCGGCGAGATCCTGCAGGTCGAATACGACGTGTTCGCGTGATGTGCTGAATGGTCTGATGGGGAGTGCTCATATAGTTCAGATGCACTGCAGCCGATCGACTCTTTCAATGAGCGGATGTTGACGGCAAGGGGACTCCATCCGGAAGCGCAAACACCCAAACGAACTGCTGCGGGCAATTGGCAGGGGTATTTCACGTGTAAGCACGGTAAAGCCAGACGGGGCCGACTCGCCATTGCCGACGACTACGGCGGCGTATTGCGAAATCCCAGCGGGGAGCGCGGAGTACAGACCTCGCAGCGCAATCGCGGGCAATCTGGCGACGTGATCATCCTAGGCGCGGCGGCACGTGGTGATGCGGCCGCTGTATAGTGATCGTGTCGAGGCCGCGATAACAATGAAGTGATTCCGAGGAGACGAGAATGAGAGCCGTTATTGCCCCGCTACTCAGCTGCGTCGCGCTGACAGCGCAGGCGTCAGGCGCCTCACATCTCAAGCTCAACGACCAAGGTTATTTTGCCGAGCCCGGACTGAACGTGATGTCGTTCAGCGATTACTATCCAGACGGGCACCAGACCGGTGTTACGATTGTTCAGCATGGTGTGCGAGTGGCCGCAAACGGCGATTTGAGACTGGAGGCTTCGCCCGGTCAATGGTCGCCAATGCCCGCAACCGGTGCGCGGGACGTCAACGCGGCAACACAGACCATATCGCGCCACCTTTCCTTCCCCGACCCGAGCAAAGACCGCACCGGCTTCAATCCGATCGTCTATCCGGATCTGAAACTCGGGTACACCGTCAGTGTGACTCCCCTCGAAGGCGACAGCTTCCGCATCCGCGTCGATTTGGATCAGCCGTTACCAGTGAATTATGTTGGCAAGGTCGGCTTCAATCTCGAGCTCTTCCCGGGTGATCTGTTCGGCAAATCTTGGTTGTTGGATGGCTATAGCGGGATTTTTCCGCGTCAGGCCGACGGTCCGATGACGGTTGACGCTGACGGCGAGGCGATCGCCGAACCGCTCGCGCGAGGCAGAACGCTGGTCGTGGCGCCCGAGAGCGAGAAGCAGCGCCTCACGATTAATAGCAATAGGGGTACGCTTACCCTGCTCGACGGACGCGGCAATCTCAACAACGCCTGGTTCATCGTACGCGAATTGGTCCCGGCAGGCGCAACCAGCAACGCGATCGAGTGGACAGTCACGCCAAACGTCATCCCCGGGTGGAAATACAAGCCAGTGCTGCAAGTAAGCCAGCTCGGGTATCTCACCCGACAGCCGAAGCACCTTGTGATTGAACAGGACCCTGCGGACACCGTCATGGATATCGTCCATCTGTACCGCCTGACCCCAAGCGGCAAACGCGAGGTCAAGGCCGGCAAACCCACGAATTGGGGCCACTTTCTGAGGTACTCCTATATGAGCTGGGACTTCTCCGACGTGGCAGCGCCAGGCATGTACCAGATCGCGTACCGGCACGACCTGAGCCAGACCTTCAAGATCGGCGATGACGTTCTTGATCGACACGCCTGGCAACCCACGCTCGAATATTTCCTGCCTGTGCAGATGTGCCACATGCGGGTTGAGGAAAAATATCGAGTCTGGCACGGGCTCGACCATATAGACGACGCCTTGATGGCACCCGTCGATCTCAATCATTTTGACGGCTATGCGCAGGGGCCATCGACCTTGACCAAGTACAAGCCGCTGGAGCATGTACCGGGATTGGACGCCGGCGGCTGGCACGACGCGGGCGACTATGACCTTCGTGTTGAAAGTCAGATGGGCACTACGTGGCTGCTTGCGAAGATGATCGAGGAGTTCGGCCTCAACTATGACGCCACCACCATCGACGAAGAGAAGAAGTTGGTTCTGATGCATCAGCCTGACGGCAAGAACGATGCCGTGCAGCAGATCGAACACGGACTGCTGACCGTGCTCGGCGGATATCACGCGCTCGGTCGGCTCTATCGCGGCATCCAGGACGCTACTCTGCACCAATACACGCTGCTCGGCGAGGCAGCAAACTCGACGGACAATGTCGTCGGCCGGCCAGTCGATGGTTTAGGCAATTACTTTCAGAGCTTACCCATACCGGCCGACGATCGGCTGGTCTTCACCGAAGATAATCCGAATCGCGAGATCATGGTCGCGGGACAACTCGCCACCGTGGCACGCGTCATGAGGAGTCGCAATGCGGCGGTGGCGGCGGACACGCTCGCGGCGGCGCGTGCCATTGCGGGCGCAGCGTTTGACAGGGCAACTGATACCGAAGGCAAGGCTCTCGCGACGGCCGAGCTCTACCTCACTACTGGTGAGAGCCACTATATGGATCAATTGGTGGCGCTTAAGTCTGACATCATCACTCATATCGATCGCGCCGGCTGGGCGATTGCATCCGTAATCGGCGAGGTGCCGGACAAAGCGTTCACGCGCGATGTGAACGCTGCTGTCGCGACCTACGAAGGCCGTCTCGCGGCCCACGCGCGCGCCGACTCTCCCTACGGTGTGCCGTACCAGCCCGACATCTGGGGCGCGGGATGGACCATCCAGGAATTCGGTGTAAAGCAGTGGATGCTGCACAAGGGTTGGCCCGACTTGGTGCCGGTTGCGTACTTTGTGAATGCGCTCAACTTCGTTTTGGGCGTCCACCCGGGCGAGAACAACGCGTCCTTCGCAAGCGGCGTGGGTGCCAATTCGGCAACGGTCGCGTACGGCTTTAATCGTGCCGACTGGACCTACATCCCCGGCGGCGTCATTTCCGGCACGGCGTTGATCCGACCCGATCTGCCCGAACTCAAAGTCTGGCCGTATTTCTGGCAGCAGACAGAGTATGTCCTCGGCGGCGGTGAAACGAACTACATGTTTCTAGTACTGGCTGTGAATCATCTTTACGCCCAGCAGTGAAGGTGCGAACCGGAGTTGGATTCGGCTGGAATCCTCGGGGCGGCCCCGTTCTTGAGTACCACGAAATCGATCTTCCAACCGTTGGAATCACGCCGTCATGGTGATATCGGCCTGGGACTTAGAACTCGATCAATAAGCCGGCTCAAAGTGCGTCGCCCCGGATACACCAACTTAACCCCGCAAGACGGTAGACTAGTGATGCGTGATGCGTTAGCATCTGATGCATGAGAACGACGCTCGACATTGCTGACGACGTGCTACAAGCCGCCAAGGAGCGGGCTAAGCGGGAACGGAAGACCATCGGCGAGGTGATCTCCGAGTTAGCTCGGCGCGCGCTGACAACTCCGCAAGAGCCGCTATCCGTGAAGGAACCCAAGGCAGTTTATGGACTTAAGCCGTTCGCGCGACGTGGCGGTATCGCCACCAATGAGTTGATCGACAAGCTTCGTGATGAAGATGCGTACTAGCGGCGCCTACCCAGGCTGGTCATGTGCGCGTCATGCCGCCATAAGTGGGCTTGAGATCTGCGGACTTTAGCAAGTGCGCGCACTGTTGGACGTCAATGTGCTGATCGCGTTGCTGGACTCTGATCATGCATCCCACGATTCGGCGATTAGTTGGTTCTCGAAGCATGCGCGGGAGGGTTGGGCATCATGTCCAATCACGCAAAACGGTTCTATCCGTATCATGTCGAATCCGGGCTATCCAAACCCGTTGCCAGTTCAAGCTGTCATTGAGCATCTGGCCGAGGCCTGCCACCAAGATATCCATGAATTCTGGCCGGATGAAGTCAGTCTGTTGGATTCGGATGTCGTGGACTCGACCCGAATTCATGGACCGCGGCAACTGACCGACATATACCTGCTTGCTCTCGCAGTTCGGCATAAAGGACGGCTCGTAACTTTTGATACCGGCATTCCGCTCGCCGCGGTCAGGAAAGCTACGGCGCAGAATCTGTTGATTCTGTAAGCAGCTTTTTTTGCGGCGTCGAAGGCCGAGACACTCAGGCGCACGACGATGCCTCAACTCGCGGCAGGATTCGGCGCTCCAAATTGAATTACGGTGCTGTCAGGCTGGCGGGCAATTGCGGGCCCCTGAAGCGAATTGGATTTCGCCGAGTTACCGGCGTTTGTAATGGCGTCCCCACGGGGATTCGAACCCCGGTCGCATCCGTGAAAGGGATGTGTCCTAGGCCTCTAGACGATGGGGACGCAGGCCTGAAAATCGATCTAAGGCATTAAAACTGGTGGAGCCAGGCGGGATCGAACCGCCGACCTCTTGCATGCCATGCAAGCGCTCTCCCAGCTGAGCTATGGCCCCACAGGAGGCGCGGGACCTTACCTGACGCGGGCCAATTCGTCAAGGAAATGAACAGGCTACGCTTCCCAGACGGCTCGCGCCTTGGTCAATCGCAACCATGCCTCGGTTTTCCCCAAGATGGCCAGGGTGGCATCGATGGGTGGCGACACCGTTCCACCACACATGGCAAGGCGAATGGGCTGCGCGAGTTTCCCGAGGGCGACGCCTTTCGCCGTGGCAAAACCACTGATCAACTCGTGAATCGCAGGTGCCGTCCAGTTCTCCAATCGATCCAGTTCGGCCGATACCTCACCCAACATTGCTAACACATCGGCGGTCACATGTTTGCGCACCGCTTTCTCGTCGTGTTGGGCGGGCGGCCGGAAAAAGAACAGACTATTGAGTGCCATCTCGCGCACCGTCTTAGCGCGCTCGCGTTGCGACACCACGATTTGTTCGAGTTGCGCTTCATCGGTCGTCTGGATGCCCTCTCGCTCCAAATGCCAACGCAATACCGGCACGATACGAGCCGCAGGGGCACGCATCATGTGCTGTTGGTTGAGCCAGGCGAGTTTCTCGACATTGAAGGCGGAAGCCGACTTGTTCACATCGGCGATGTCGAACAAACGCGTCATTTCCTCGATCGAGAAGAATTCCTGGTCGCCGTGCGACCACCCCAGACGGACCAGATAATTAAGCACAGCCTCAGGCAAGTAACCTTCATCGCGGTACTGCAACACGCTGACGGCACCGTGGCGTTTCGAGAGTTTGGCGCCGTCGGGACCCAAAATCATCGGCAGATGCGCATACACGGGCGGTTGCTGCCCCAACGCAAGCAACATGTTCAATTGCCGCGGCGTGTTGTTCAAATGATCGTCGCCGCGAATCACATGCGTGATTTGCATGTCCATGTCGTCCACGACGACGCAGAAATTATAGGTGGGCGTGCCGTCGGATCGCGCAATGATCAAGTCGTCCAATTCGCTGTTTTGGAATACCACACGGCCATGGACGACATCATCGACAACCACTTCGCCCGTGAGCGGATTTTTGAAACGCACCACCGGCGCAACGCCGGGCAGCGAATCGGTGCGCTCGCGCCAACGTCCGTCGTAACGTGGTTTCTCGCCGCGCGCAATCTGCTGCGCGCGCATTTGCTCGAGCTCTTCCTTGCTGCAGTAGCATCGATAGGCCTTGCCGCTGGCGACCAACTCGTCAATGACATCCTTGTAGCGATCGAAGCGCTTGGTTTGAAAGAAGGGCCCCTCGTCGTGGATGAGGCCGGCCCACTCCAGGCCGTCCAAGATCTGCTGGATGGCCTCAGGCGTCGAGCGCTCCAGATCCGTATCTTCGATTCTTAGGATAAAGGTTCCAGAATGCCGTCGTGCGTACAACCAACAAAATAGCGCAGTCCGCAGTCCGCCAATATGCAAGAAACCAGTTGGACTAGGAGCAAATCGAGTGCGGACAGTCATGGACCTGACTTGGGAGAATTTCGGGGCGCAGAGTTTAGCAGAGCCCTCAATGGGGACAGGCAAAAGAGCCGGATGCGGGCCCAACGTTTGTCTTAACGAATAGTCGATGTCATACTTCGCGCCCACTTCTTGGGCGGTTAGCTCAGCGGTAGAGCACTGCTTTCACACGGCAGGGGTCACAGGTTCAATCCCTGTACCGCCCACCACTTAAAAACAAGCACTTTCCTTCACCTTCGACCCCCACCGTTTTTGGCTATAACGGCCCCTATAACGGCCCTTTCAGGTCCTAAATGGCTTTGACGGCACCACGGCCATTCCACCTACCGTATGGGCCCGTTGGCATCCCCAATTTAGTGGCCAAGGTGCGGGATCGGCGACGGCGTCTTCGCCGCCCGGTCGCGCATTCCGAGTCTTTTTCCGGTTCAGTTCAGAACGATAGATTGTCCCGCAGATCTAGCCGCCTGAATCACCGCAACATTACCTATTCTTACGATAGGAATGTTTCGTCTTGCGCCCGTATGACGATGGAAAAGCCCAACGACAAAAAGCTCATCGCCTAGACTTATCTCTTTCGCCGCAAGCTGCTGAGGCGTGCCAATCATACTGTCCGGCAATACTAGGTGATCCCAGTCTTCGGGAATGCCACAGGGCGCAACAGCAACATCCACGCTCGCGTCCGATGTATGGTACTTCCAGTGACTGGTCTCGCTCGCAAACCAAGCAGAATCGCCATTTTTTAGGTTCACACGAATCCATACGTGTAGCAGCGCATGTTTTCGAATTCTCTCGATTACGTGTTTGGCCGTTATTAAGTGAACGAAATCGGACTTGTGATCACCAATGGATCTGCCAAGGAAAAATGCAGAGCCCGCAAACTTCATATCGCCGTTGTCCATGCGGTAGCCGATAAACACAACGCATTTTCGAAGACTTTCGGGCACGATCATCAGATGACTTCCGGGTTTGGCTTCGGTCAGTCTCGCGCACCGCCGAATTCACACATGCGCATCAATTAGCCGGGGCCTGGCACGAGCCTCATTCTCGTTACTCGTTCTTGGCAGCGGCGGCAATGGCGCGTCTAATGCCGCGGCGTTTTAGTGTCGCAGTTCCAAGGCCAGGAATATCGATATCCAAATTTGAAGATGCTCCAAGCACCGCGGAGGCTAGATCTTCAACTGGGTGCTTCACTGTCGGTGAGCCAGCAGACGGCATGAATAAGCCCCTCGTCAACTCTTCCAGCAACTGTTCCGGTATCGGGCCCTTGTTTTGTTGCTCCCATTCCATGGCAGTCTCTACAACCCAACTTGCGCGGTCAACATCGAGGCTCATCCGCTTCAGGCGAAATTCCTCATCGGCGTGCTGCCGGAACCACAAATCGACCCAGCGAATGTACAGAATTATGATGACAGCAAAACCAATTACGCCCGCCAGAAGTCGCGCAATGGTTGGCAACGTTTCGAGCGTTGCCCTTTCTGTCCAGAGCGTGGCGCCGGTATAGAAAGCATCGAACATCAATGCCGCTGTAAACAATACATGGATCAAGCTCCGCTTCTTCGCTGTTCCTTCCGTCAGCGCAAAGCTGGTGTCGTGCGCTTTGAGTTGCGTCTGCAATGCTTGGCGCAATGCCCGTCTCGCGTGGCGCGCGCTACTGTTGTCCAATTCCTTCTGCTGCGTATCTAACGCCACCGCCCTCTCATCAAGCGATCGACTCCGCACCCCCGCTTCTTCTTGAAGTTGGTTACGAACGCTGGCTGTTTCAAGCTCAAGCTGCTGACGTTTCTCGTCGTGACGCTGGTCCAATTTTCGACGATATCCATCGGCATCCTCAATCAGTCTCGAGAGGGTGTTTTCAATTCGTGTGGTCGACTCATCACGGGCGCGATAGAAATCTGCGAGATCCTTCCCCAAGATCTTTTCGATTGCGTCTCCGGTGGCGTACGACGGAAAGCCCGACTCGATAGCCTTCATGACCGAAGTGATCATGGGCGCCTGCTGATTTTCGGGAATACTCGCCTGAACGGTGTCGACGTATTCCGCCAAATTGCGAACGAGGCTAATGTGCAAGCCCGCCAAGCCCGGGAAACTTGCTGAGAGGTGCAGCGCCAGCGAACCGTTCGCACCCAATAGCGCCTTGAGCGCCGGTAGCTCTTTTACAGCGTCCCACGTGCCATTTATTTGCGGGTTTCCCCCCTGCGGCCCAATGAAGGCTTGGAGATTCCAGCTGTTTGTCTGGCCATCGACGCTCCCGTTGATTTGCAAAAACGCGTCAATAACATCCGCGTCACGCCTTCGTGCAGTTTTGATTGTAATTTGAGCCATTGGGGTGATCCTCCGTGATTCTCTGTCAGCGCCGTGATCGGCGCTCCCTGATTGCAGAGTTTACTCTTAAGCAAGTTCGCCATCGAGTGCTCAACGCTGCGCGGCAACGGTGACCATCGTAGTATCGTGGCGTTGTCTGATAAGCTTGAAAACGCCATCTATATGACCGCCGTTCCGAAGTCGGGTATTTTTGGGCAGGATATTCCAGGGGGACAGTCGTGAGGCTGGCGGTGCAACCATGAGCGAAGATGTACCACCCTACTGCGCACCCGTGATGACCTACGTTTTTGCTTGCCCGCAGTGCCGCGGCGAGATGGTCACCGTCGACCATGCCGACCTGACCCAAGTGCGGATCGGCCTTCTCGGCATGGACTGGCAGTGCCCACATTACCGCAGTTGGGCGCAGATCCGGGTGCGCGAAAAGGATCGCGGGCTCACCGTCGAGAGGGGCACGGCGCCGGCGGTGCGGACGTGACCGTTATCGACTTCCTAAAGCTCGTGCCGGCGACGTTTTGGGGCGTCATCGCCGGCTCGTTCTTCACATTGATCGGCATAACCCTCACGAACAGGCATGACCGTGCGACGCGCGATCGGCAGCGACAGATGGATCTCCGCAAGGAGGTGTATCTCGCCGCCGCGGAGGCCATTGCGGCGGGAATGCTGGGGCTCGGAAGGATGGCCAATCTAGACAAGCAGCTTAAAGCGTCGAATGACTTCGAAAAAGTTGCCCCTGCAATTGCCAAGGTTTACGTGATCGGACGCATTGAGACAATCAATGCTGTCGTGGCCGTTCAATCGGAATTAATGTCGGGATTTCTTCGGCTCATGAAATATTCGATGCCGATCATCATATTGAAAAATCGAATCACTGGGTTGTCCAGTCGAATCGATTCGTTCTTGGCGACCCAAAAAGATTTACTCGAGCAAATCGGTGCCGAGAAGCTAAGAGGCATCCCCGATCAGCCGAAATGGGACGAACTGCAACGACAATTCAAATTTGAAACCGACCGCTTGACTGACGCAATTTCGGAGAAGGCTGGTATCGAGCGCGGATTTGCCGATGCACAGCTTACATTGTCGTTGAGGTCGATCGACGAGTCGGAAAAAGTGACTCGGCTGTTGCCGGCGGCCGTCGGGGCTATTCGAGAAGAACTTGATCTCCGCTTTGACCAAGACGCCTTCGGAACAATCCTGCTGCGAAATTTTGAACAACAGAGGCCAATTTTTGGGCAAATAGTCTCGGAAGCTCAACAACTCATATCGGCGGCCAGCGAACAACCGCCTGCCCCGCCAACTCCGCCGAAACCATGATCCCGTGGCGGGAAAGAACCTGACCAAAGCCGAGCGCCTGCTCGATGAGCAAATGCTGGCACTGATCGAGTGGGCGTCCGAGCGTCCCGGCCGCTGGCAGACAATTGGGAAGCTCGAAGCGACGAAGAAGGCGGCCGACCTGCTCGAGAGCGCGGCGTGATTGAGATCTGGCGGGAAACGCAGCTGTATCGGATTAAGGCGCAAAAGTAGCATCCGCTACTGCTGATGATCCATACAGTGACCGAGCCCGCGTGGCGGACCTTCAGTCGCACGCGACGCTGCCGCTACCTGAATGTGTGCCTCGCAACGCAATATTGCGAGACTGACTAACTCCTGCAATGGTAGTTGAGGTATCTTTGAGCCTGGTTTTCAGGGACGGAGACCCCACGTTGAGTAACATGACCACACCGCTCAAAGCCGAATTCGACTACTACATCGCCCACCAGGCCGAGTTCGTCGAGAAATACAATGGCAAAGTCATTGTGCTAGTGGGGCACGAGATAGTTGGCGTGTTCGCCGATAAGATCACTGCGATCACCGAGACGCAAAAGACCCACGCGCTAGGGTCGTTTCTCGTGCAGAAAGTGGAACCAGGGACAGGTGCTTACACGCAAACTTTTCACTCGCGGGTAGCATTCTCTTCTCAGAATGCTGCGCCCCTCAAGTAGCTTCTCATTCAAAGCGGTGGGCGGCCTTCTGCGGGTATTGCAGACGTCCTGCCATATCGGCGAGGCGTTCAACCCCGCCAGCCAGCCCGAGCCGTCGTTCAAGGAGTTCGTTGCGATATGGGATACCGGCGCAACCAATTCTGTGATCTCACAGAAAGTAATTGATGACTGCGGCCTGAAGCAGATCGGCCTAACGCAGGTCCAAGGGGTCAACTCTCTAACCATTGAACCTACATATCTGGTCAGCATTCGATTGCCAAATAACGTCGGGTATCAGGAAGTGCAGGTGACTCGAGGATCGATGCCTGGAAGTGATGTTCTCATTGGTATGGATATCATCACCACAGGCGATCTCGTGATCACCAATAAAGATGGTTTTACCTGGTGGTCATTCTGCTGGCCCTCCACTCGGCGCACTGATTACGTCGCTGAGCACCAGCAAAAGGCCGCGATGCAGTTGCAAGGCGCACATGGTGGCCGCCCCGATAGACCGAAAAAGAATAAGAATTTCGGAAAGCATAAAAGACACAAGTAGCGCTGCTCCAATGAAAAGTTTCAACTGGACATGCCCGCATTGCGGACGGGCCACGACGATCACAGACGTCATGTACTCGTCACATGAAATAAGAAAGGAAAAAGAGTCGGCAAAGATCCAACCTCCTACAAAACTGAGCAACCCATAGCGCCCAGCTGCGGATTCACAAGACCCGTCAACGCTTGGACGAGTTTCAATCGAGCATAAATAAATTCAGCCGCCCCGCTCGGTACCGCCCAGCGACTGGTACCCCTTGCGCAACATTTTGGAACACCACGGCGACTCCCCTCGCTTGAGCCGCGAGGTTTGCACTCCCAGCCGTTACCTCCGCCTCAGTCGCACCCGCCGCGAAAGATAGAGTTGTGCCACCGTTGGCCGCGACCCACGATTCAGCAGCGGCCTGTGTACCCGGACCAGACCAGAATGCGGAAGATGTCGCGCCGTCCGCCGTGGCTGCGCCCACGATGAAGGGTACATCAGGTATAAATGCAATGGATATCGGGGCAAGAGCCGCCACGAACGCAAAGCCCGGATGGTCGGACATTGCAACACTCGCCGCCGAATCCGCCATCTCCGGATTGGAGAGCTGACATAAATAACCGCACCCACCACTTTGCGCCGATCTACCGTCGCACTACAGTTACGAAGATACTGGAAACAGTCGGTTTAAAAAATAAGCGGCAGTCAGCATTGCTGCTACGACTAAGAATCCACCGGCAAAATAACCCCATACAAGCTTCCTATCCTTAGCTGAGTCATAGCCGGTTTCCGCGCCGGGAATGAATTCATACGGTCTGAGTTTACTATCCACAAGCCACAAGATGGCCAGTGATACCACAGCAACGATTATCACCCCATTTCTAACGTTTCCAAAGTTGACGTGAGCAAGCGCCGGTGCAACAGTTCTGCTGAGGACAAGGTTCATCAACGCGAGCGGACCCACCACAGTAAGTAATAACGGTATCTCGACTTGCACCAAGGCATCTACAAAGGCGTTGTGCGGTGAATTTCTCCACGAACGTCGTAGATTACATGCGTAATGTCGCAACAACGTTCTTACCAATATGGTGTCATTCCGACCTGATCGGGACGCCATCTTTGCCTTATCGTTCATAGCTGGTGATTATATCTGACAGTTATTTTAGATAGGTGCGGAGAATAAATTAAAAGGGAGGCGGTAACGGTTGCAGGGCAGGATTAGCGACCGCGCCTTTCATACCACCTGTTGCTGTCCAGAGTAGTCCAACACCGGTCCCCACTAAACCCAACCTGCTGACACCCACATCGACGAAAGTGTCAACTGCATTATACAGGCCCTGCTGTGTCCCGAAGTTAGAAACCGCCTGGATGCCGTCGACAGCCACGCTTGCGTACATGGTCCACCTCGAGATCCCCTCTCCTACTGAAGTCCAAAATTCCGCAGCGAGTGCGCTCGTGCCACCTGCAGCCCGACTAAAGTACGAGGTCTTAAGTCCATCACCCGCGGCACCGAGATATCCCAGGCCCGCAGAGAAACCCTCGACGGAGGGGCCAGATTCAGACGAACCGCTGGAACTCCCGCTTTGCGCTGAGGTGGTATCCGGCTGAACGCTAAAATAATTAGGATCGGTCAATGCGGGATAGGGATCAAGCGACCCACTTTGCGCCGTTGAGCTACCGGAAGTGCCAGTGTTGCTGCCGCCGCCGCTAGAAGTGCCGCCGGAAGGGCCGGCGCCGTCTGATGAGAAAGCATCGCCCATGTAGTATACATTTCCGACATAACCACCTAGATCCAACGGGTCATTCACATCAATGGCCAACATTCCCTCACTTATGGTCGCCTCCCCGTAGGGCGCAGTCACGTAGCTGTGTGCCGTATCGCCATACGCCTGCCCCTCGATGCATGTTTTGCATCTATGGAATCCACTTGGATCCGTACTCGACAAGGGATTATTCATCACGTAGCCATAAAGATTATAGGCTTGCGTACTCGTCGGGTTACTTACCTGCGGATCGGGTGACAAGAACCGTCCCGTGACGGCGTCCTGTACCCGTCCGTTCATATGATTAAGGCCCATCGACCCAAGTACGGTTTGGAACGTATATCCCTCGCGAGTAACGCCGTCCATCGTCGTGCGTTCAGTGCTGGTCGGCGTGCCCGACCACGTACTTGCCTCCCGGCGGTTGCCGAACGCGGTAAAACTCTCACTCACAAGAGAGGTACCGGACGAATTGGTCACTATTGAGGAAATGCTGCCTTGATGATCCGCGAGCAGCGACCGAACGTTGACGGCTCCGGCGGTTGTCCTACTGATGACCACAACTGGCCTAGCACCGGCATACAGATAGTGCCGATAGTCAGTTCCGGAGGATGAGTCAACTCTTTCGAATTGAGGTGTTGAGTAGTAAGTCGTTTCCGGGCCCGAAGGCCCACTATAAATCATCCGCCAGCGCTGGCGATCTGGGCCGTAGTCAAAGCTCGCTGACTCGGTTGATGTCGCAACGGAGCTTGGATAATTGTAGCTAGTCCAGCCTATCGTCGACCCGTTGCGTGCACTCACGTTCCCATTTCCATCGTACGAATACGTGAAGCTGCTGCTACCGGCTTGAGTAACCGCATGCTTGCGAACCGGGTCGTAAGTCCAAGCCGCACCCCCCGCGATGTCGCTCCGGGACGTGATATTCCCCATGCCCGCAACGTTCGCCGTGCAACTACCGCCGGTGTTGTCGTAGCACATTTGCAGATTGGTTGTGGTTCCCAGCACAGAGTGATCAAGACGGTACAGGTTGTCGTAGTAGAAGTTTTCAGTGAGACCGGCGTTGTTATTCTGTCGTTGCGTAACATTTCCAACCAGATCGAAAAGATAAGATTCGTTTTGCAACGCCGAACCTCCGCCGACGCCAGTTTGAATCGACCCTACCCATCCCGTTACCGCGTCGTAAGTTCGATGCGTAGTAACTTGCGGGTCACCGGACAAGTCTTCGGTGGTCTCCACAGTTACCTGACCCCGCGGATTGGTCGCGTTCGCCACCCACCAGATTGTTGAGGTCAGTTGTTTGTCGTAGAGCTCTTTCAATACCCCATTGGAGTAGAAATATCCGACCTGCAGGCGGTACGTAGACGGGTAACTCACCGGATAATCGATGAACTGCACTAGCCCGTTGGTTGTGCTGTACACATAGTCGAAGGAATGAGACCCGTCAGCGGGATTGACGATGGTGTGATCTGTTAGTCGACCGAAGGCGTCGTAGATGTAAGAGTCAGAATGCGTGCCTGTTGAAGAGACGGCGCTCACGCTGGCAAGCTTACCGATGTTGTGACTTGCCGCCGTTACTCCCCACGTCCAAGTGGTTGTCAGGTCCGGCTCCGTGCGAGTGATCGAGCGCGACAGGGCATCATAGCTCGTGGAGAAGTTTTGGCTCTTGGCATCCGAATATGCGGTCAGCTCTCCCAACGCATCAATCGTGTAAGAGCGCGCACCCAGGTCCATATCGGTGGAACTTTGCGGAAAAGCGCTGAGACCGTAGCTGTAGATCGTCGACTTCAAGGTATTCGACAAGCTATCGGTGACCGACAGTACTGAACCGAACGCGTCGTGATTGAAGCTAACGTAATAGCCATTTTGATCCTTGGCGCGGCCGAGGCTGCCCGTGACTTTCGTGATGGTCGTCGTGACTTTACTTTGGGCATCCGTCACGGTCGTCGTGCGGCCTTGGTGGCCGTACAACGTCGTCTGCAAGGTGCTGTTGGAGGCACTGATGGGTCGTTGCGACTGCGTTAAGCGATTGAGAATATCGTAAGTATTTGTAGTCCAGTACTGCACACAACTGACGAACGTACAGGGAAAGCCTTGCAAGTGAACTCGACCCATGTTGTCGTACTGGACTTCATTACGGTCATATGCGCCGTTCAGCATTAATTTGCTCGTTACGAGCGTCCTATCGAATCCGTCCAAGTACGTATTCGAAGTCGAGAATGTCGTGCTATCGGTGTTTATGATCGTCGCGACCACTGTCATGTGGTTGTTGGTATTGACACAACCCGCCGTCGAACAATTGTTGTACGCCCAAGTGGTCGACGTACTGTCGGGCCGAATTTCCTTGATCTTTCGAGCGAACGTATCGTAGTGCCAAGACGTAATAACCCCATTGGGGTCCGTTTGGCTCAATTGCTTACCGGTGCTGGGGTCAAAGCTCACTAGAGTCTGTTGGGTCAGAGCGTTAGTCACGATTGTGGGAAACTGCCCAGAGACACCCCAATTGATGCCCGCGGTTCGTGCAGCCATCCCAACGCCCGTGACCGTCTGGCTATTAGGATTTCCAAAGCTGTCATAGCCGAAGACGGTCGTGACTTTGTAAGTGGGACTGCTTGGCTCCACCACCTGTTGTGTCTGCCGGCAGTTGACGTAGTCCGGGCTGACGTAACTGGTATGACGGGTGATTGCCGGAACTCCTGGCGCGGTGTTCGTTACATCCGCTTCGGTTGGCAATTTCAAGCACCAATTAGCGCTGTGATCCTCTGTGTAGCTCGTGGCCGTTGTGCTCGTCCATTGCTGGTTGAGATAGGGTGAGCCCGTATCATTGTCTGTTAGCGTCGTTTCGACGCTAGTAAAATTCCCATAGATGTCTGGTGTTCCGTAATTTGTCAGGGAGGTAGCAATGAGACTGCCGTCTTCTGCCCCTCCCAATTCATATGCTTTGACTGTGGATGTGCTGACATACGGAAAAGACCGCTGATTGTTGGTCGTGCTATCCAACGTAAGAGACGTGACCACGTTGGTAACCGTACGAATATCTGTCGTGTCATTCGGCTGCAAGGTGTCATCTTCTGACACGAGTCCTGTCGTCGGAAACGTATTCGAGTAATGCTTGAAGTCATAGATTCCGGTTCGACTATCTTTGACGCGGATCCCCTGAAATCCCTCAAAGCCACGACCCTTCAAGTCAATTATTGCTGCCGAATAAAAACTGGTCATCGTGTAGGTTCCCCCGATCCCATCGGAGGCTGTGTAGGACGGCACAACGTTGAAAGGACCGTCATAGTCCTGTTGTGGATAGACTTGACTCGAGCCCTTGGCGTATACGCTGGAGGCAGCGTGTGCCAGTGCAATGTACGAGGGGCTGTAGGTGACGCCGTAGGCGTCGGCAAAGGAGGTAGCGAGATCCGCGGCGACACCGCTATGAATGCGGCTTTTAAGCGCAGTCGAGACATTATAGGTCAAGTCCCCGATCCCGTCGCCACTAAAATCCCCCACCAATGCAGTAGTCGCACCTCCAATGGGAATACTTGTGTCCGTGAACGTGCTCATGGAGTTGCCAAGGGAATGCGAGACCGCCCAATCGGGAGTGGCTCCTGTCGTCGGTTGGAGAAGATCGGTGCGCCCATCGCCATCCCAATCGATGGCGAGAGCCAAGGTGCTTGTTGCGCCCAGCCCCGTACTAACAGGAGCCGATAGCACGGTGCCTGCGCCAGATCGACCGCACGTACCGTACTGCAGCCTCCAGGAACCTCCGTCAACGAATGCGATATCCGAGCAGCCATCACCATTGAAATCCCCAACCAAGGGCGGCTGATTTGGCGTGGTGCCGCTCGTATAGGTCACCGCGGCTTGTCCGGCGTAGGTGCCGTTCGGCTGCGACAAGAAAATTGACCAGGTGTACGAAATGGGAGAGGTCGTCCCACACTGGGCAGGCCTATCCGGGCTGCACGTCCCTAGATAGACGAGAAAATCTGTGCGCCCGTCGCCATTAAAATCCAACTTTCGGATCTGCGAGTTGTAGCGAAAGGCGGGATTACCAAAGGGCTGTGAGTTCCCGAATTTCACGCACGGAAAGCAAGTGGCACCGTTCGGAAAGGACGCCAAAGTTCCCTGTGTCGTTGAGAAGGCACCGCCCGTGTTCAATCGATAATAGATATTGTCCGGCTGCGCGTAGCCGGTGCCACCCGAAACGGCATAAATCAAATCCTCGCGCCCATCTCCATCCACGTCCCCTACGGTGGCGCTGCCAGGAACCACACCGGCCGCCGAAGTCGTTGTATCAACAAAGCTGAAAGCCGCGCCGGAACTGACAAATTGCATGACTCGCCAATTGCCGCTCGAATTCGGAAAGATGATGTCTTTGCGACCGTTGACATAGAAATCAATGGCCAACGCCGACTGGTAATTGGTACTTGCGATTCCCGTATCGTAAGGCCCGAGAAATGTGCCCGATGTAGTCCCCAGCTCGTAAAACCAATGACCGCTGGTCGGATCCGGATAAACCAGGTCATCGATGCCGTCTCCATTCACATCGACCGGTAACGCAAATGCCAGATTCGTCGAGTTGCCGGAATCAGCTATCTCAGCGCCCCAACCCGCGGTACCATTCTGATACCCCACCGAACTCTGCGTAGAAAAGCAATCAGTCGTACTCGACGCGCATTCTTGAATCGTTGATATGCGTAGTCGACCTGTGACGGGGGCATTGGCATACGTGAGCTCGTAACCGTGAACCATAGTCGCAGTCGACCCGCTGATCGTATTGACCGTAATGGCAGTCAAGTAGTTAAGCTGATTATTGACTCCGCCAATGGTGTAAGCCCAATCGACATCCGTGCTAGGGCGCGACTGGTATGTGAAGGTCACCGAATAGCCATTATTCGACGTGCTAGACCCTGTGTAGGTGTATTGAATGCTCGCCGGGCGATAGCTGCCATTGGTCGTATCATTGGTATACGTAAAGGTCATGGCGTTGCCGTTACGGTCCCGGACAGCGTTGAGGGCCCAGACGCGGACAGAGGTGGATCCTTGCGCCAGGATCGCCGAATCCGCCGTGTTTCCATATTCGTAGGTCAGGCCACTCTTGGCCTGGACCTTGAACCATGCAGGGCCGCTACCTGCGGTTCCGTTCGCGGTTATATTCGAGAAATTGGCAATTTCGGTTTGGTAAGTGGAGCCCGCCGCCCCATAAGTTGATCCGTTTGTCGTTCGAAGACGATTACCATTCATACAAAATCGGTCGCTCGACGTGAGCTGAGGGCTGCCTGCGACACCGTCTTGTGCATAGGTCAAATTGCAGCGGCTAATTGCACTTAGTCCCGAAAGCGACCAGCCGATACCGAGTAGCCCGTCGGGGGCATTGCTGTTGTAGCTAAGGGCGAGCGAAGGCTGCAATCCCCTAACCCCCGGCGGAGTCCAAATTGGAATAGAGTAATTCGCGCTACCGTCGGCAGGGACTGCAAAATTCCCTGCGGTTCGACCGAACTGCGCGGCCGTCGAATCAAACGACGTCAAAACTCCGGACAAGAACGCGAGGCCAAGACAAATCCGTGGCAACATGATTGCATCCCTTCGTAAGAGCGTTATATCGGAGCGATAGTTGTTGTGACGAGAGCGCGATAGTTCCGCGGCCGTAATCGGATAGAGCTGCCTTCGACGCTCGAGTACCGTCGAAAGACGTCAATTGACTGCGCGTTAGAATTGAAGGACTTGGTGAACGCGCCGGGAGCAGCTGCTGCTGAAGGTAACCAGCGTCCGAAGATCCTTCTTTATTGTTCTTGTTGATCGGCGTCCCTACCAATTTCGCTTTTTTGGAAGTCGATTCAGCTAGGCGGCTAAATCAACTCTCTCTGCAAAAAATTACGACTAATATTGACGCGTGTCAATACTCATTTCTGTTCGCGTGATTTTCTTTTTTTCAGTCCAAGTGAATTCCGCATCAGTGCTGTTCCGGACCTGTCGGGCGAAACGGCAAAAAATCATGTGCGATTTGCTCGGGAGTTTTTGCAGGCACAACAATCCGTGCAGTTTCAATTCGCACGGTTTCGTAACCTTCTTCTGACGCACCGTTGATGTACGGGAAACCCGTAAACTCCAAACTGAGCGAGCGTGTGAATACATGGGAACTGGGCGGCGCCGGCAAGGGCGAAGCTTGTTGGATAGCGACGACAAGCGAGCGCTGCCAGGCGGGTGAGCCGTTACAATTCGGCAACATTACTTCCTGAACAAAGCCGTCCGAATCTTGGACAACTTGCACTTGGCAGTGGAAGTAGTCGACAGCATCTTTGGTTTTGGTTGAGCTGCTCTCATCGTTCACTGGCGTACGCGGCCGAGTCCAGATGCGCTCGACTCTCGCTTGAATCTGACCGGAATAAATTCCATAGAGTCGGGCGCGCTCCGCGCTCTCGTCGTTATCGGAGGACGATTCCGATTGTTTTTCTTCATCCAGCGCTAACGTCTCGAGGTTCAGCGGCGCAAGCGAGTCAAGGTGGTCCACTTTGATCGGGGTCACCTTCGTCGCCACTTTGACCCACGCGAGCATGTCCTTGCCGCCGCGATCACTATTCGCAGTTCCGGAAAGACTTATGAATACCAACCTTTCCGCGGGGTTGCCGCCTGCCTCGTGTTGCGACGAACCTAGTATTGGAACGTCGGGCGGGGAAATCCTGTGCGCTCGATTCACGACAAGGACCGTCTGCAGTACGAGGCCGTGCAGGGCCAGTGTTCCGGCCAAACCAATGATGCCGGGAGGAAAGAACCACCGGCGCGGTTGCACTTCCTGGATGACGGGAGTCGGAGGTTCAATCCACTCCGAGACAGTTATTGTTTGATCGGTCGTCACGCCAGAACTCCATTTCAAGCTTCATCTAGTCTAGCGCGGAGATGTTGCGCTTGTCATCGAGGAGTAATAGCGACGTGCCTCAGCGGAAACTGTCACGCAATTGAAGAATATCCATTTGGAGTCGCGTACTAATTCCCATCAGCCGCGGCTTGCAGGTTGTGGTACTTCGCCTTCAGGAGTCTCGGGCCCAAACAGGAACAGTTGCCACAATCGAAAAATTCCACGGCTCACGCGGAAAAGGAACACAGACACGACGGGAACACCAACGAGTAAACCGGCGAGGTATGCGATCACTTTTAGGGCGACTCCTAATATCGGAGAGGAGTCCCAATGTAGGCTGCGCAACCAAAGGGTAAGAAGCACGCACATCGCGACGAGGGCGACCAGTGCGAATGGCAGTAAGCGTGCCCGCGGCTGCGGCGAGTGATGACTCCCCAAAGGTGCTACTCGACCGGGAGCGGATGGGGCACCGTCGGGCCTTGGATTGACATACGTGGTGCTGGCGGACACTTCTGCCCCGAGGTCCTCAAGCGGCCTCTCCAATACTCGCTCGATTGGGCGCCGGATCATCTCCCACCTCTCAGGTAAGCTAGGAGTTTCGTGATCTCGGCAGCGACCTTGGCCGGAGGCATTCCGTCGATAAGTACCGGGAACGTCTGCAAGATGATGTTATCCCGACGCAGCCTTCTAACTTCGTTTCTTGGTAAAACGAGAAATCGACTGCGCGCAGCGAAAGCGGCGGCGAGGATTTCATCCGTTCGCGGATCACTTTGGCCGACGACACCGCGGCGAACGGTATCGCCAGTCGCACGCCTCAAGAATCTCCAGGATCTCGGCGCGGTGCGCTTGGCCAGCGGCGAAGGCGATGGGGTTACGGGCGGCCACAATCCACCCATGCCGGGGGCCTACCGTCGACCATGCGACACTCCCGAACCTCGGGGCATTTCCCGGGCGGCCCAATTCGAACGAAAATCAATTACTTAGACACTACCCGGCCCCAAGACGGCGGGGGAATACACGGTAATTTCCGATGGATTTGCACGCCAACGGCCGTTTGAACGGCCCCGGGGGTGTGCAAATCGCGGCCCCCGGACGGACGGCCCACGGCGGCCTAGGACGGGCGATCCGGGGGCCCATGCCCGTGGCCCGGGAAACCGTCGACCGGCCCAAGGGCACCCCTAGGCGGCGGGCGGCGGGGCTATGCCGGGCCGATGCCCGGGACGGGGCCCCTAGGGGCCATCCGGGGGGCGATCCGGCCCCGGCCCGGGGGTGCGATTCCGCGGCGCACCTATCGCACCAAACCGTCGCGCCTTGGCCCACCGTGGCAAGCCGTGAATCCTTGGGCGGCGATGCGACGGCCTTCATGATGTGCGGCGCGACGTCGCCGGGGGGTTGTCGCGCGTGGACGGCGCGAATAGGGCCGATTTTCGGCTTCGCAATTCTCGCCGCCTGCGCCACCATCGTTTTACCAATGCCGACCAGCTTGCCGATGATCGCGTCGGTATGGCCTTTGGTCCTTTCTACTTTCGAGGCTGATTTGCCCTGTCCCGTTTCCGGGACAGGGCTCTTTACATACTGATTGCCACTGTTGTGCATACGTGCCTTCGCCTCCGCCGCAATCAGCGGCCGCATCTTAGTGCTGCGTCGGCTCATCGTCTTTCTTCACCGTGGTGGTGGGTTCCGTCGGTCCTTCGAATTTGATGGTCTCGTAGAAGTCGCCGATCTTCGGTGCCGCTATGCCGTCCTCTGTCGGATCGCCGATCATTCCTTGGTTGTCGGTAGTGGCACCCAGCGCTAGGCGGCCCATTCGTTGGGTCGATTCCAAAACGCTTGCGAGGTTTCGTAGCTCAGTGGTCGTCGCCTCGAGATCGGGCGATGCCGCCAATTTGTTGAGCCTCAACACCACCCGCGAGCGGATCACACGAGCAACTTTTAAATCGGTGTCGTTCCAGTCTTTCAACTTCTGGGCGCGGGTCTCGGATTGCATCGCTTGGGCGCGGTGCCCCACTTGTGCCCGAAATCTATCTCGTGCGGCCGACCAGCCATCGATAGCGGAGCGGCGCTCTACGGCGTGGCGGTTACAGCCGAGCTTCGCCGCGACGTCGCGCAATGACATATCGCTGCTGACGTACTCCTGCATGATGGCGACCCAGTCGATTCCTGCTCTGGACTTGTGCATATCGGAAGAACTCCTCACGGCCGCCGTAACGGTCGGATTGGTTAAACAATGATCAATTTCTCTAAGTGCCCCAAGTGCCCCATATTTCTAAGTTTGAAACATATAGAAGATATTTTTTCTATATGGCCCCTATATACGGATACAACATAGGTCGGATGGGGCACTTCGGGCACTTGGGGTTTTGGCGGCTCACTTACGCGCCCGCCGTGTGTTGATATCGATGACCTTGGCGGATGTGTCGCCCGTCGGTTTGCGGCCCGACTTGAGCGCGGCCAGTTCCGCCTTCGTCTTCGCCAATTCCGCTGCGAGCGTTTTGTTTGCTTCGATGAACTGGTCGGCGATGTTTGGGACTGCCGGATCGCGACGCAACTTGCAGCCGGTGGCGATGTACTTTCCGTTGGAAGCCAGCGGCCATTTTTCATCGAGGTCGTATCGGCGGCGAAGGTCCGCGTACAAAGTCTTTGTTGATTTCGGCCGGTGCCCGTTCTGCGCTGCCCAATCGCGATACGAACTGACCAGCGCCTTCGCATCCTCACGCCACGGTGCATCGATCTTGGTGACGTCGACATCAACACACTCGGTGATCCACAATCCGACGATGTCGGAATTGCGCTGCATTTGTTCCGTGGCTTTGATCACCGCCGTCGGCAATTGGAATTCGTAGCCGCGAGCGACGTAGCGGCGCATGCCGATGAGTGCCCAGTTGAGGACGCCCGGCAATTCGCTGGCGATGATTTGATCCGCCAGCATTTTGTCGCGCTTGGCGGCGTCGATCACATGCTCGAAGGGCACGACGCTCACGCGCTCGCGCATAGCGCCATCCGCGCCAATCATCGGTAAGTGATTGCCCCTGATCCAGATCGCAGCCGTATTCCGAAAAGTGATCGGCGCTTCGTGCAGGCCCCGCGCCGTGATGGTGTCGGCACCGAGTAAGTCTTTTATAAGCGCGTCGTTCAGCATGACGCCTTCGGCCAGTTCCGAGCAGGTGACTAGGCGACGACCGCGTAATGTCTTGAGAAAGGGGCTCGGCTTTTCCGCGTCGGTATTGTTGCCTTGACGAAGCAACAGATCCGCCTTCGATGCCATGCCATAGTCGCTGAGCAGCGCCAGCGCGATCTCCATCAACGTGGTCTTGCCGCTGCCCGCAGGTCCATAAACCAAGTGCAGCTTCGTGCGGATCGAGCGCCCGAGCAACGCGGCCCCGACGATTTCTTGAATATGCCGCTTTAAGTCTTTGTCGCCAGCGGTAGCGGTGTCGATGAACCTGACGAACATCGGTGCCGTAGCCTTTGGGTCGAAGGAACATGCTGCTGATTTAGTCACCATCAATGTCCGGCTCGGGGGAAGGAGCTTGCCGGTTCGCAGGTCCAAGATTCCGTTCTTTACACCGATCAAATTCGCATCCGCATCGAACTGGGCCGCGTCGATGGCCATGGTTGGAAATCGCCCGGCCAGAGTGATGGCGGCATTCTGTGCATGCAGCTTCGCGCTGTCGCGTGAGAACTTCAGTCCGGCAGCTTTATCACCGGGCGATTTAGCAGCGGCGGTCTCGTCGGCCAGCGTCGCGACGGTTTGAATGACGCGGGCCTGCGGCTCAACGGTGCCCTCACAATATCCGCTGGTGGTCCACGTGTACCATTGGTCGGCCTTCGGATCGTGTCGACAGTCCTGGCCGTGCTGTGCCTCGAAGCGCTGCGCCAATCCGATCTCAGTCTGGTCGTAGAACGCGCACTTCAGGTCGGTGATCACCCTCGATGTACGCGAATGCCGGGGCAACTCGAGGAAGTGCTTGAGCTTATTACCTGCGGCGAAGTAATCGTCTATGCCCGATTTGCCGTCGCCCAAGTCCGGCAACTCGACGTAGATCGCTTTGCAACCGAATTCCGTTTCGGCAACGTCCATGAACTCGAGCAAGCTCTTACGCACTTCCAGATTGCCGCTCACGTCCGCATCGGTGAGCAAAGTCACCTCGCGCCCCGTCTTCATATATTCGTGAAGCTCGGGCCGGATCTTGCTGCGCCCGGTACCAGGCTCGAACGCGCCGGTGTGCCCGCTCACGCCGATACATGGCACGCCATTGATGGCAGCAACGACTGACTTGAACTGCGATTCGATGATGTAGAGCGGCTTGCGGGCATTGAGCAGAGCTTTGCGCGCAACCATCGGCGGCACGTATGGGAGAACCGCACGCCCGGTCGGCGTCAGGAACTTCGGCGGCCCATCGGTCTTGCCGAGATTCGTGATTTCATATTCGATGCGCGCCACCGCGAAAGTCCTATCGTTCGGATACGGCAATATGATGGCCCACTTCGGCGACCAGCGCTCCGGGTGTTTCTTATCGTAGCCGTCCATGCCCACTTTCGACGCAGGGAACAACTCAGCGGCGCCCTCCCCTCTATAAGGGTCCTCCCCGTGGACATAGCGGAAATTCGCCGCCGCGATTCCTTTGCGCGTGTGCCCGCGAGAGAGTAGGTAATCCAACGCCTCGGCGGGCACGCTCTTGTCGAGTATGGGAACGCCGACGGTGGAGAAGTCGATTTCGAAACTCATTGCGGGCTCCCTTTTTTCTTCCGGCGCTTTTTTATTCCCCGCCCGCACAGCGCCACGAAATTGTCGGGGCACTCACAGCGGATGTTTTTGCGGCCGCAAAAGCGCTTGCCTCCCGGCACGTGGTCGCCGTGTTCGAGCGGCGAGCCGTCGGGACGCATGCCCAGTTCCGCAGTACAGATGGCGCGGCGCTCGGCGTCGTGACTGCAAAATATGTCAGCATTGCGGCAATAAGCAGTGCCGTCGCCGACCGCTTCACCGTGTTTCCAGTGACGGCCTTCCGGGTGGACGGGGCACGGCGACGTCTTGTAACGCTGCCAGCGCTCGGCCGGGAATTGGATGATGGTGGCGGTCATTTACACGCCCTCCTTCGCCGACGCCGCTGCGAGATCGGCTTTGGCGGCGAGGTCCGGGCGGTAGCTCCAATCGCGACGGGTACGGCCGGGCTGGTGGTAGCGGCTGGCTTGGGCGGCGGTGTTGAACACCGTGCGGGCCGATTGTTTGCTGGGCTTCTTCGAATCGGATACTCTATTCATTACCTGTTTCCTTCGTCGTGGTTGGACATCGGGTGCTGCTGAAGAAAGCCCAGACTCTTGCCGGAGTCCTGGGCTTTCGCCGTTTTAGGCGGGCGCATATTCACCGCGCTCCGCCGCCAAAATCGTCTCGAGCTTCCAGCCCTTCGGCTTGCCACCAACATTGAAATCACGCGGCGGCAATTTGCGCTGGCGTTCCCACCGCTGCCGACTCGTGTTTGATATGCGGTAGCGACGCTCGATATCGCCGGGGTACAGGGCGACCCGGGGCGACGGAGCGCGCTGTGGCTTCAACGGTTTTGCGGTTCTGCTCACTCATCCTCCTTTTTGCCAAAACAAAATCACACGCAAGCCCGCCCGCTGGCGGGGACCATCTCATCGAGTTGCGTCAAGCGACGCGGGGTGTTTTGGAATGCGGCGACTTTTCGTCGACGGCTTTAGGTAGGCAAGGCGTTATCAATACACGTTGGATTTTCCCCTAGTCCGTCCGTAGGTGATAGCCATTGTTGTCTAAATGTGACGTAGATCACACCGGGATATGGCGCGCGCATGCTATGGCCGACGGCGCGCGCCGGGCAAGAATCGTGCCGACAAAACGTTGTATTCCTTGTAGCTTCCCAACGTCATGCCGCCGCCTTGCGCACCTTGCGGATGCACACGAATTTCGCCGCACGCTTCGGCAGCGATTTCCGTTCCTGCGGCGGCAAACCCATGCGTTGGATTGACGCGGGTGTTATGAATCGATGACCGTCTTCGATGAAGCTCACCAACTCGCCTGCTTTGATCGCCGCGTAGATCGTCGGCAGACTGACGCCGAGGTACGCCTGCGCCTGTAGCGTCGTGCAACGAATCAGATTTTGGATCGGCGGCAGGTTCGTCAGCAGCGGTACAACGCGCGCCTTGCGCGTGGGCTTGGCCTTGGGTTTTCCGGTTCCGTATTTCTTCGTCATGTCGCACCTTGGTTTTTTGATGGGGCGACACCCATTTAGGGCAACGGAATGCGGGCGGCAAGCAATACCGGGGTGGAAAGTATTTTCCACCGTTGTTTTTCGGGGTGGAAGGTACTTTCCGCTAGAACGTCGGGGCGCGTGCCGTCAAATCGGCATCGAGCGCCCGCAAGATGTCATCGCGCGTTGTATGTGCTAACGCCAGTCCGAGTGACGCACTGCCGAAGTCACTGCGGACGTCGATATGCGCAATCAGATTTTCCAGCCACGTCGACGCGGCGGAACCATGCTCGATGGCAATGTCTTTCACGGTCGCGGGCGCGATCAGCCACAGATCGGCGATGCGCTGACGGGCGGCCAGCTTCTTAGGCTCGAGTTCGCATGCGATCGCGTAGTGCAAGGCAATGTTCTGATTGCGCACGGCCGCTGATTGCCGATTCAATTTCTTGTTTAGGGCCGGATAGCTTGCGAGCATATCGAGCAGCCCCACCATTTCGGGATCGGCCGCGTACTTCTCGGCGCGCTCGCGCAGCCAGTCGGGCGGATATGGTGCCGCCTTCTTCTCCATCGTCGGCACGGTGAGACCGCTTCCTTCGACCAGAGCCGTGATGTTGGGCCACGCCGCGCTCATGCCATCACCGCATTGGCGAGCCGCTCGCGCACGTGAGCATCGACCAAATGATGGTAATGTTTTTGAATCATCACGGCCGACGTCCCCACCATGTAACTCACATCCGAGACGGCCATCCCACCTTGCAACGCCGTCGTAATGAAGCTGTGCCGCATCGTATATAAGCAAACCCCCACCGGCAGTTCCGCCTTCGTCGCCGCGTCTCGCACAAGCTCGTCCCAGTCGCTGTGCGCCCACCGCTTGCCGTCATCGCGGACCAATAGGCGAGCCGTCGGCAATTTCGACTTGGCCAATCTTTCAAATAGCGTGATCGCCGCAGGCGACAGCGGCACCTTTCTTTCGCCCGTCTTACCGCGGCCCGACTTGCCGCCTTCCGTCCCGCCGCGCAGTGTCAACGAGCCAGTGCGCTGATCGAATTGCTTCTTGAGCGCCGACGTCAATTCGCCCGCGCGTGCGCCGGTGTACATTGCGGCTTCGATGAGATCCCGCACGGCACCGTCGGCGGCCTTGAGCAACGCGCGACGTTGATCCAGGTCCAGGTATAGGTCGCGGCGATTGTTGGCGACGTCGTACGGTTTGACGCTGCTCCATTCATTTTCCATATCAGCCGACACACGCCGATCCCGAACAGCCAAATTCAACGCGGCCTTCAGGCTTGTCATCGTCCGATTGGCGGTCGCCTTACTGACCGGTCGCTGATCGTCATCGACTGGGTCAACCAACCCGTTGCGCCAAGCCTTGATTTGAACGGCGCGGATCTTGCCCAGCGGGATCTTGCCAAACGGAGTGTCGTAGACCGTGCGCTCGAACCGCTTCTCGGCATCGTGGGCGCAAGCTTCGCTTACTTCGGTGCGCCGATCCTCGACATAGGCTCGGCATGCGGTTTCAACGGTCGCGCTGCCGTCGTCAACCCCGCGCTCGAGATCCTTGAACCACTTCTCCGCCGCGTCGCGCGCCTGCTTGAAGTCGAACGCATCGGTGAGCCGCCCAAGCTTCTTATAGGTGCGGCCCCCGTCTTCCTTGTAGCGGGCGGTCCAAATCATGGATTTGGGGGTGATGCGCAGCCCAAGCGAACAATTCGCCTTTAGGGGCGGTGCCCAGTACGGCTCCCCCCGGGGCTTCAATTTGGCGCGTTCGGCCTTGCGATGTAACGGTAAATCCCGCATTTTCTAGCCCCCATCCAAAATAACGGCCCAATAACGGCCAACGGGGGCCATTCTAACCGTTTATGTTGGTTTACGTGTATTGACGATAAGTTATTGATTACACACGTAAAATAGCGTAAATAGGTGGTAAAGCTTTACGTGGGTTAACGGTCTTCCCGGCTTTCACACGGCAGGGGTCACAGGTTCAATCCCTGTACCGCCCACCAGATAAATCAATAGCTTAGAACCGTAATTAGTCTGTGCCGCTCGCTACAGCTCCAATACGACGATCGTCGGGATGGCAGCGTTATTTGCGGGGCTGAAAATTCGACGTTGATTGGGTTTCGCGATGGTTCGGACCCATCTTCCAAGCTTGCCATTTTGCCGCGAGTTGGTTGGGGGTGAGGCACACGTCTTGCGTGATATGCGTGCCAGTTCGAACCTCCGGACGACAGAAGAATATCTTTCCGCCGGCTTTTATCCAACCGTACCCTTCACCAGCCGCCCATTCTGCAAGAGAGTCATACTTAGAAGGAGGCGTGGGCTCAGCAGCGGATGTTCCGAGACCTACAATTAGGAACCCGGCAAAAGCCAGCCGCCCGAAGATTTGCTTGTCCACAAACCAATCTCCTGAGTCGCATCACCGAATTTATAAAACATTGGAGTATCTTCGCCCCCATTCGTACCGAACAGGAGCCCACAAACATGTTTTTGATGAGCGCACGGCCCATCCCCCGACTGGATCATTCTACTGCAACTTGACGGCGGTCGGAGCGACGCTGGAGATACGGCACGATATGCCGAAATCCAGCATCGCGTGATTGACGAATACGTTCAAATAGCATGCGAGACCAATTTTCCAATGAGCTTTAGCCATTAACAATCGCCAAGGTTTTGGAGCGGAAATCCTCGAACAATACCGGCTCCACCCGGCTGAGCGGCTTGAAGGCGTGGTAGATGCGAGCCAACCACTGACGGTGTGGCCATGATCTTAATAATTTGAGTTCTGCAAGGAGTCGGGGTTCTTCGGACGGCAGATCAAGGTAGCTCTCATCAATGTGCCGGCGACAGGCCTCTCCAGCGGTGAGTGACTGCGGGAACAACGCAATCTTTTCACCGGATATGGGCGCGCGAGCAAGTCGCAATGGTTCGCCGCGCAAGAAATCACTAAAGACGCCAGCGAGGCACCCCTCGCTGGTGAACTCTATGTGCCCGAGCTGAGTACAGCGGGGATTCATTTCGATCAGGTAGGGCATGTCGGTACCGGATTGCAAGATGAAGTCCAAACCATAGAAACCCGACAGCTTTAGCCGAGACGTCACAAGTTTGGCCGCTTTCTTCATCGATTCATTTTGGATCAATCGAACAATCGTCGCAGCACCTGTTGGCCCTTCGGACGCTACAACCGCAACAGACACCATGGACAAGAGTTCGCCGTCCCAGCACGCCAACATCGAATTCGCCGGGCGCCCCGGTATGAACTCTTGGACTGTCACCTCGCGCACGCGCTGATGTTGACGCAGCCACAAGGCGAGGAGGTCGCGGTCGACCGCTAGCCGCTTACATGCGGTCAGCAAGCCGGGCGTCGATTGAAGTTCGCGCCAAGCCTTAAGCGAGTCTGCGAGCGAATGCGAGATCCTAACGCCGTGCCCACCGGCTTCGCCACTGACCTTGAGGACCGCTGCAGTTGCATTATCCGCATGCCAGTCGACAAGGTCTTGCGCATTTTCAACCAGCCGCGTTCTCGGTATGCGTATGCCCAATTCAAGGGCGATGTCGAGGAATTGGCGGCGGCTCTCGACGACTGAATAGCTCGATGCCGGTCCCAAGGAACGCTCGATGAGAGATCTCAACGTCGGATCCGATTCATGCAGCGCATGCAGTTGAGCCACAATTCCATCATCGCAGGGTACAACGACATCAGGTTTGCATTCGTTTAGCGCCTTCCGCAGGCTGGCGAGCGAGAATATTCCAGCATAGTTATACACATTCCGAATACCGGATACGTGAGTCAGGGGATGTCCCGATGGACACAACGCGCGCACGTCGCATCCGTGCCGGTGCAGCGCCGACGCCAACCGCGCCGACAACGGCCACCATTTGGCTGCCGCCACTAAAACCAACGGTCGGGGTCTATCCAAATCTGGAAATCCTTCTGCGCGCTTCGACGCTCATTTTACACTGGCACAAAGCGCCTAACGCCATGTGGTTTCGCATATCTGACGAGCGCGTCTAATTTTTTAATCGCGTTTTAATTTTTGATCAAGATTTCACTGTGCCTTAGTTTGCAAGTATTGATGGGTTCCGCAAACATTTTAGGATAATCAGTATACATTTAATGACTCTGTCGCCGGTCTTTGGGGTATTGGTGCCGTTTGACTTATGAACGGTTCATTCGCTCCGAATCCGGTCTTCTAATCTGGGGTGCATCTTGACGGACACCAATGTCGATATCGCCATCATCGGAGCTGGACCTTATGGATTGTCGTTGGCGGCCCACTTGCGTAACAGCGGGCAAAGCCTGCGGATATTTGGAACGCCCATGCACTCCTGGTCGCACCACATGCCGCGAGCGATGCACTTGAAGTCGGAAGGCTTCGCATCGAGTCTCTTTGACCCTGAGGATAGTTTCACTCTCGAAGCGTATTGCGCCGAGAAGGGCGTTCCTTACGGCGATATCGGCGTTCCGGTTCCCATCGAAACATTTATTGCCTATGGACTGGAATTTCAACAGCGCTGGGTGCCTCAAGTCGAAAACGTCGAGATTGCTTCTCTCGGGGAATCAGGTGGCGGCTTCGAACTGACAAGCTCCGAGGGCGAGACCGTAAGGGCACGACGAGTCGTGGTTGCTGCAGGTATCGTGAGATTCGCGTACTTGCCGCCGCTGCTCTCGGCTGCTTCCCGCTCGGCAGTGTCCCATAGTTCTCAGCACTCCGATCTGAGTGGATTCAAGGGCCGGAAAGTTGCTGTCCTGGGTGCCGGGGCATCTGCCGTCGATATTGCCGCTCTTCTCCTCAAAGTCGGGGCCGATGTAGAACTCATCGCCCGAAGACAATCTATCGAATTCCACGACCCGCCCAATGAGCCGCGCCCGCTTCTGCAAAGGCTGATGGCACCTCGCTCCGGGCTCGGCATCGGCTGGCGGTCACGTATGTGCACGGATCTACCATTGGTTTTTCACGCCATGCCACAGTCCTTGCGGGTCAGGGCCGTGGAACGACATTTGGGTCCCTCCTCGTGTTGGTTCGTGCGGGACGCCGTGGATGGACACGTGCCTATGCACTTGGGCGTGACAATCGCGGACCTTAGTACTCTCGATGGGAGCGTGCGCCTTGAAATACGCCAACCCGGTCGAGAATCACGGTATCTCGAGTTTGACCATGTCATCGCGGCTACCGGTTATAGAGCCGCCGTTTCACGCCTGACTTTTATCAATGAGTCGTTACAGTCGCGTTTGCGGAAGACCGTAGAGGCGCCGAAGCTTGACCGGCATTTCGAGTCGTCGGTTCCGGGTCTGTTCTTTATCGGAGCAGCTGCCGCCAATAGCTTTGGTCCTCTCCTCCGATTCGCTTATGGCGCCAGGTTTGCAGCGAGGCGCGTGGCGGCACGCTTGGCCAACGGTTAGGCAGCTAGCTAACTGTTTTGCATCATGACCGGCGCGGCAGTTGTACTTGCGCGGTTACCCATCAAGCGCTTGAGGAGCCGAAAACCCCGCTTAGCGAACACTACCGGCCGCGGTAAGGGCACACGACAGAACGCGATCTTGCGGATGTAGTCCTCCACATGCCACTCGGCGCGGGCACCGGCGGGAAAGAAGATCGTGTCGCCGGCACTCAAGCGCCGTGCGGAGCCGGCATGGTCTCTCACCACAACACCGCCTTCAATCACATAGATAGTTTCGTCGACGTCATAGAACCAATTGAATCGGCCAGCAGTGCAATCCCAAATGAGCGTGCTCGCGGTTCCGTCGGCGCTGCTCGACAGCACCTTGTTGCGGGCAACCGGGTTTCCTTCGAGTACCCAGCTGGGATAGATCGGTGACGGGTTCAAGCTCACCTCGCCCACGCCTAACCTGATTACGCTCTCTACTGCTGACATTCATCACTCCTGATTGTCGATATCACTGCTGCCAAAATTGCTTTCAAGTCGAGGGGTTCCAGACCGAAGTCTTTGATCCTGCAACTGAAACGCAGAATAGTGTGACGCCATTCATATATCTGTGAGGTGTCGCACATTAAAGACATGCAATGTTTGTCCTACAAGTGTCCTTCAGTTTTCTGCAGCTCGTTAGTGTCCTCTCACGGTCCCGCGGTTGTCATAACGAATACTTTGTAAGTTTTACCACTGCAAGCGCCGACAATTTTCTCTACGCGTCACGCGCCTTTTCTCTCAAAGAAGTTCAGGACAAAAAAACGTTTCGCGATGTCCTAATTACAAAATACGTACGCAAATGGCGACAGGTTGGCACAAACAAAAAACCGAATGACTATGCAGGCATCAAGAACGTGACCACTCGCCGCGGTTTACCGCGAGACAGTCATTCGTCCGGTGAGATTGCAAGGGAGAAGCATAGTGAATCTTGTTGGCCGCAACCCCAGCCGCTGGTACAAGATTTCTTCTAAGACGGGATGCGCCAATCAACTTGCTCGCGATCATCGAGCGTTGTGTTTCAGCAAATTTTCGCGTGCATTGCAATTGCTTCTTGCGATGGCGGCAGCGTCTGCACTAGCCGCGTGCGGTCAATCATCGTCCGCTGATACAGCCAGCTTTACGGGCACTTTTAACTCGCCCGGCACCAGTGAGGCGAAACCGTCCGTCACGCTCGCAGCGATGAAGACCAGCGTCGCCAAGGGCACGTCGACGACCTTGCAGTGGAGCGCCAAGGATGCGCAGAGCTGCACTGCTTCCGGTGGCTGGAGCGGCAGCCAGCCCACCAGCGGGACCATGACCACCGATCCGTTGATGGCAAACACCACGTATGTCTTGACCTGCACCGGACCCGGCGGGCAGGCCTCGCAGTCGGCCGAGGTCGTCGTGGTTTCGCCCGCTCCCACGGTAACCTTGTCGGCTTCACCGACAACGGTCGCCAGTGGCGGTATGTCCACGTTGACTTGGACCTCGGCGAACGCGACGGCATGCACGGCATCGGGCGGCTGGAGCGGCGCTGTCGCAACGAGCGGCACTTCGTCAACCGGCGCGCTTGCCAATACCAGTGAGTTTGAACTGACCTGCACCGGAGACGGTGGCTCTGCGACTCAATCGGCCACCGTCACGGTCACTGCGCTGCCGCCGTTGGTCACACTCAGCGCAGCACCGAGCACCGTCAACTCAGGCGCCGCTGCCACACTCACCTGGTCCACACAAAATGCGACAGCATGTAGCGCCTCGGGCGCTTGGTCTGGCAATAAGACGTTGAGCGGGTCGCAGTCCACGGGTGCGTTGACCGCCAATGCAACCTATTCCCTGACCTGCACCGGCAGCGGCGGCAGTGCCACGCAGTCAGCATCGGTCTCAATCAAATCGGCGGCGCCGATTGTCACCATCAGCGCGGCGCCGAGTACGATTGCATCCGGCACGAGCTCAACGCTCACCTGGAATGCCGCCAACGCCACATCTTGTTCCGCCTCGGGCGGCTGGTCTGGCGCTAAGCCGGTCAGCGGCTCGCAATCCACGGGCGTCCTCTCAAAGAGCGCCACCTACACCCTGACCTGTACCGGTACGGGGGGTACTGCAGCCCAGTCAGCGACGGTGTCCATCAAGGCGACGGCGCCGACCGTGACCTTAAGCGTAGGTCCCAGTGCGGTTACCAGCGGCAGCAGCGCGACGCTGAATTGGTCGGCCACCAACGCGACCTCCTGTACCGCGTCCGGTGCCTGGTCGGGTGCCAAGCCGGTGACCGGCTCGCAGTCGACCGGCGCATTGACGGCCAATGCGACCTACACGTTGACCTGCACCGGCGCCGGCGGCACCGCTGCACAGTCCGCGACGGTGTCGGTGAAGTCACCGGCACCGACGGTGATGCTCACGGCGAGCCCGAGCTCCGTGATCAGCGGCAGCGGTTCGACCCTGACATGGTCGGCGACGAACGCGACGTCCTGCACCGCCTCCGGCGGCTGGTCGGGCGGCAAACCGGTCAGCGGCTCGCAGTCCACCGGGGCACTCTCGGCCAACACGACCTATTCGTTATCCTGCACCGGTACCGGCGGCACTGCCGCCCAGTCCACCACGGTGACCGTGAGCCCGAAGCCGACGGCGACGGTCACCATTAGCGCCAGTCCGAGTACGGTCTCGAGCGGCGGCAGTGCCACCTTGACCTGGTCATCCAGCAATGCCACCTCCTGCACCGCTTCCGGGGCATGGTCGGGCAGCAAGCCTCTCATTGGCTCACAGTCCACCGGGGCGCTGACGGCCAAGGCAACGTACTCTCTGACCTGCACCGGCTCCGGCGGCAGTGCCACACAATCGGCAACCGTCTCAGTGACTACGCCGTCACCGACGGTGAGCTTTTCTGCAAACCCCAGCACCGTGAAGAGCGGCGCCGCGTCGACTTTGACGTGGTCCTCCACCAATGCCACGGCGTGTACCGCGTCCGGCGGTTGGTCGGGCAGCCAAGCAGTAACCGGTTCGCGATCCAGCGGAGCACTCACCGCCAGCACCACCTATACATTGACTTGCACCAGTACAGGCGGCACCGCCACCCAGTCCGTGACGGTCTCCGTCACCCCGCCCGCGCCGACGGTCACGCTGTCCGCGAGCCCGAGCACCGTGGCCAGCGGCAAGACTTCCACCTTGACGTGGGCGTCGACCAATGCCACGTCTTGCACAGCTTCGGGCGCGTGGTCGGGCGCCAAGGCCGTCAGTGGCACGCAGTCCACGGGTGCCCTCACCGCTAGCGCCACCTACTCGCTCAACTGTACGGGCGGCGGCGGCAATGCGACGCAGTCCGTCACGGTCTCGGTAACCTCGCCCTCCCCGACCGTAACCTTTACGGCGAGGCCCGCTACGATCGCGAGCGGCGGTAGTTCGACATTGACGTGGGCGGCCACCAATGCGACATCTTGCACCGCCTCCGGTGCTTGGTCAGGCACCAAGGCCGCGACGGGATCGCAGTCCACCGGCGCCCTCACCGCCAATGCAACCTATGGAATCACTTGCACGGGTAGCGGCGGCAGTGCGACACAATCCGCGACCGTCTCGGTTACTCAGAAAGCGCCGGCCGTCACGTTTACGGCCAATCCCAGCACGGTCGCCAGCGGCGCCAAGTCGACGCTGACCTGGTCCTCGACCAACACCACGTCGTGCACTGCCTCGGGCGGTTGGAGCGGCTCTGAGCCGGTCAGCGGCTCCATGGCAACGTCGGCTCTGACCACGACCACGAAGTACACGCTCACCTGCACAGGCTCAGGTGGCTCGGCGTCGCAGTCCGCGACCGTAACGGTGTCGGCGACGCCGCCGAGCGTGTCGATCAGCGCGAACCCGACGAGTGTGACGAGCGGCAGTGGCTCGACCTTGACGTGGACTTCGAGCAATGCGACCTCCTGCACGGCCTCGGGGGCCTGGAGCGGGACGAAGGCCGTGAGCGGCAGCCTAAGCACCGGCGCTCTGTCCTCGACCTCGACCTATACCCTGACCTGCACCGGCACGGGCGGCAGCGCCAGCCAGTCGGCGACTGTGTCCGTCACCGCCAGCACTCCGCCGCCGAGCGGCGCGTCGTGCACGGCAACCAGCGGTGGGCTCACGCTGAAAGCCAAGGCGGCTCGCGCCTCAGGGATTTCCCCCTTGTTGATGTTCTTCGATGCCACTGGCACCACGGATTCCTCGATCAGCGGCAACACCACCACCTTCCAGGACGTCGCCTACAGCTGGAACTTCGGGGACGCCAACCCTTCCGGAACGGGGACCTGGAAGTACGGCTCGAACGCCGGGCACAACAGCAAGAACAGCGCGACCGGCGGGATAGCAGCACATTTGTACGTCACGCCGGGCGCGGACACGGCCTACACGGTGACCGTGACGGCGAACGACGGGACCAATACGGCGAGCTGCCGCCTCGGGGTCACGGCCTATGATCCGGCCGGTTCGAATGGCTTTGCCGGCGCCAAGACCGCGTGCGTCTCCTCCTCGGGGACCCCGGTCGCCGGCAGCGGCGGCTGTCCGGCGGGGGCGGTGGTGCTCAAGCAGTCCAGTGTGGGCACGGCGCTCTCGCAATTCGGCAGCAACAAGCGCGTGCTCTTCAAGTGCGGCGACACCTTCACGGGCGGCTATACCGTCGGTGCGGGGGCGAGTACCTGGTCCATTGGCGCCTACGGCGGTTGCGAGAACACGGCAAGCGGCCGGCCGATATTCAGCAGCACCGGCGGCAACACGATCTCCTTGAATTCGTCCAATACCACGGTTGGTCCGATCGATGGGCGAATTTCGGACATCGACTTTGAGGGCGGCGGCTCGGGGCTGGTTGCCGTCAGCACGAACGCGGGATTCAACGTGCAGCAAATCACGCTCTACAACCTCTACGCCAACGGCCTGCAGAGCGCCTACTACATCTCCGGGGGCAGTCAGATCGG
>Ga0193726_1000513_pt1 | contig 39972 bp, 27 predicted proteins | sample H2c1metaG_FD_144928 | JGI IMG/M metagenome (GOLD analysis project Ga0193726, IMG submission 144928) | Soil microbial communities from a riparian zone of the East river system, Colorado, United States - H2c1 | ecosystem: Environmental > Terrestrial > Soil > Riparian zone | place: USA: East River... | reverse complement strand
AAAATAGAGCACTTTTCCGATCCTGATGGAACAATGCTCTATTTTATTAAACCGAAATGGTAATGAGTAGAGGCGGATTTAAAATAGAATTGTATAATTATAATTATTTTTGAACAGATATATTTTGTTTATCATTCCCTGCGATAATGGAGTGGCATAATTTTTATTCTTTAATTAATTTATAATTGCCTGTATTCTCATCTTTGGTGACAGTGAACCCATCATTTAACTTAAGGATCCATCCATCTCCGCTAACCTCCCTGCCTTCTATTTTTAGGGGCGCCGTTATAGTTACCTTACGATCCGGGTCAGGACTCATCAATGCTCCATTTTTAACAGTTAAAATGCCCCATACGTCAATCGCTTGCATAACAGGGTAGACTGTTCCTTTATCTTCTATTGGAATAAGCGTACGAGGATCAAAGGACACATTTTTCTTTTTAAACGAGATTTCAAAATGTGGTTGTTCAATGAATTTTTTCTTGTATTCGTGAATTAGTTTTTTTGTGTTTTCTTCTCTTGCCAGTTCCTCCCGGAATATTAACTGAGCATTGTACTTTTCGGCAATATCCAAAGCTGTTTTGCTGATATCAGTAGGAAGGTATATCTTAAACTTTTTAATAAAATAATCAGCCAGATTTGTTTTAGCATTTATCTCCTTGTTCCAATACTTATTTGTAAGACGGAGTAAGAATCCATATATAGGGAGTGTATTGTACGCAAATGTGCGAACATAGGTTGGGTTCTGAATAAATTTATCAATTTGCCTTTCAAAATGCAGAATAGCCTCACTTTTGTTTCTTCCACTGATAACATACCCGGTATATTCTGCCATACCTTCATTTAGCTCTAAAGCATTTTCCAGGCTATCTGCTCCGGGATAAAGCATATACCGGTATTTCCTGAATGTAAACGCATTAGTCAGGTGGGTTTTCATTTCTTTAGGAGATTGGGAGTGCATTGCTTTTATCAGCGCACCTAATTCCAGTCGCAAATAAATCCTTCCGTCTTTTCTATCAAGATGATTATTATCTGGCTCATTACTGCGGGGAAAGCGAAGAGAAGGTTGTGCTCTGTGGAATAACTCATGCCCAAACAAACTATAAATATCCTGATCATCAACGAACAAAGGAGATACAAAAGCTATCATAGCCCAGTCTCTACCCTTCCAATTAACAGAGGCATTGGCTATCCCCGTGTTAGAAGGCAAAATGCCCTCATAAATTTCTCCGTTGTGCTTTAATAAACCTGCCAGGTCAGGATAATTTGCGTAGACTTTCCTTGTAATGGGATCTACCAGTAAGATGGGTCCATATAAATCTTTGTCCCATAACCATCGTGCTTTCCTGGTTGCAGCTCCAACCTCTCTAAAATAAATGGCCGCGCTATCTTTTAGATTTAATGCGTTTTGCCCGGATGCTATTAATATGAAAGGAATACAAACAAAAATTATTGTGATTTTCTTCATAACCTAAACTATCTTATTGTACTCGGAAATTCTTATATTTTATTCCGCTTCACAAATCTGTCATAACTCAATACCCAAAGGTTAACAGGCTGTTCAAATTGAATCCAACCGGGAATTGTTACATACTCCCTGAGAAACTCAAACCCGATTTTCTTTAATGTCTTATTGGGGGAAGGATTTAAAGCATAGGGTTCACAATACAATCTCTTTAGCACAAAATTGTCAAAAAAATGGGGAAGGGACAATTCAATAAATTTGACTCCAATTCCATTTTGCCTATTACTGGAATCCCACATGTGAATATGCATGTAAGCTTCCTCACTCCAGATTATTTTATTAATGTTTGAATGGCCCACAGGTATGTTATTGAATAGCCAGACAACATAGAAGATCTTTTTATTCATCAGGCACCGCTGGCTTTCATGGAACAATAATTTTAACCACTCATCTTTTTGAGGCAGTTTTAAAGGTTCCACACCCATGCCTAAGAGGAAGTCTTTGTCGGCGTTGCAAAAATAATCCACAATCCTTTCAAGATCATTTTCCCCTGCTTCTCTAACTGAAAGGATATTTTGATCTACCACTGTCATCCAGTTAATTATTTTATTGTACTATTCGATATACTGAGCCCAATAATCAACCAGCATTGCTTTTTTCAACCCGGAAAACTGGCCCTCCACAATTTTCTTTTGTTTTAAATAATTATCCATGTCATTTACCATAAAGTATTCTCTCGCTAATTCCAGATTAATTCTTTGCCATACCTTCATATTGCCAAAAGGATCAAAATAGGAGTCGAGCCGATTAAATGCCTTTACACCGGTCCATTTGAAATTAATTTTTTTACCAGTCTCCTGAATCAAAAGTTTGTATTGTTGAATTGCTTTGTCGTGCGAAATTGTTTTTTGATTGATTTCATATTTTATATTGTAAAGAAAAGCCCGGATCACAGCAGGTTGCTGATATTCATTTATGAGTTGAGCAGAATGAGTCACTCCTAATATCAAAACCTTTGGTTTTTCGTGCTGGGAAAATCCTAAATGATACGATAATAGAAAAATAAAGCAATAGCACTTCATTTTTGTTTTTTTATAAAACCGTTGATTAAATCATAGGTTGCTCCTGGATTATCATACCATGTAAAAATTCTTGAATCGGGTACTGTCTGAATAGTGAATAATGGGTTGCCTGAATCTTTTGCTTTTTGCCAGGGTTTCTGATGAAAGTATTTCAGATATATTTTGGCCGCGTAACTTCTGCAGGATACGGTGTCTTTGGGATTGTACGCTAATAACTCTTTGAAATCCGGGATGAGTATTAGAGCTGGTACTTTTATATCCTTATATTTTTCATTTGCATCGAATGCCATCCACTCAATAAGATAACGGATCATTACTTGTACAGGGACTTCGGCTGAAGTCTTGAAAAGCTGCTTTCCAATTATGCTGTCTTTGCAGTAATCGTCGGGTGTCCACATATTATCATCCCATGTTTTTTTTGTAACCGTTTTGAACCAAATGGGCGCCCAATAAAATTCAATTGCTTTTTTTCTTTGTTCAGGTGTGTATTGTATTTCATTCTCCCAGTCTGAATATGTTCCATCCTTTTTTTGACCCGGATAGAAACGATAAGGCGACCCACCTATTATAATGATACTGCTGATTTCATCAGGATAGTCTTGAGCAAGATCTAATGCTACTTGAGTTGCTGTGACAAAAGATGCAACAATTATGGGTTTATGTAATTTTTCCTTTTCAATAAGATCTAATACACCTGTTACGATCCCATTAGTCCATGTAAGCGCAATATATTTTATAGATGTATCAGGCATTGGAGGTCCGGGAGTTCCTGCAAAACCAGCGGGTGTAATTGTATAAATGATATATTGATCCTTATAGTGGTGTATAAAACTCTTGAACTCATTACTGCCAAAACCAAGCCCCGGAATTAGTATCATGGATTGTTTTCCCGAACCTGTTTTTACCACTGCGCCCAATTCACCGAGTTTACAGGTTTTGTATTCTTTTGGATATACGAGATTATTAAGTGTTGGGTCTTGCAATGACTGAGAAGGCTGCGCACTCACTGTACAATTACAAAGAATCAAGAAGTAAAATGGAAATAATTGGGTTTTCATTGTACTTTTTAAAAATATTTTGAATATTGAATAAATGACTATATATAGCTACAGATTTTTAAAAAAATGCCTTTTAAATAATAATTATCTATCAGATAGAATCTATATGGGAGATAGCTATATACGACATGAGTATAATAGAATGAAACTTAGTTCGACCTGATTTGATAACTATTTAATTCCAGGGATTGAAACAGCCAAATTTCGGTCTTGAATAGTAGTCTTAAAGAAAAATCCTACAGAATTGTTGGATTCGTAAATAGAAAATGGGTTCTTGTCAATGGGAGGATCTTGGAAGTTGGAATCATCGACCGGATTCTGTTCTAGTCATTCGGAACTCCCATATCCATAATCAATTTCCAGGAACCATCTTTTTGTTTTTTCCAGGCAGTAACATATCTTCCTTCATCAGTTGATGACTTTCCTTTTTCCACATATACATATTTATACTTTCCGGTTTCGTAAGCTACATCACCAACAAGCCAAACAGTGATCGTAGTGACTGTTACTTGCACACCCGGGTCAACATTTTGCATAGCTGCTTTTTGCCGGTCTTGAATTTGTTGTCGCCCTTTAATGACTTTTCCTGTGGATGACAATTGAACACCATCCTCAGCAAAGATGGCGGCGACCATTTGTGCATCACCTTTTTTCCAGCCTTCGCTCCATTGAGCATTGCCTTTATCAATTGCCTGCTTTGCCTCTTGCAATTTGGAAGAATCCGTGAAGGAATCCTGAGAATACGCAACACTATTTGATAAAATAAATAGTAAGAAAGCAATTTTTTTCATTTTTTTGATTTTTCGTTTTTGATCCGGCAATAAAAGGGCAATTTATGCTGGGAATATTATATTTTTTCTACCAATCATCAAACAAACAATTTTGATATGCAAATTTTGCTCAATTTCATTTTTTATCGATCGCTTTCGTGAAATGAAGAAGGCTAATTATCAGAAACAGCTGACGTTAACGCTTACGGCAAGGTCCATAAGCCATAGTTAAACGATTTGGCCGTAAGATTGGGGATTGTAAGAAGGACTATTTTCATCAGACATATTTTCTGATTGAACATTCGTAGGATTTTTCAAAGTGTCGTCATTTGTATCAGTTATGGTCTGCCATTAAAATCTTTTGTTACCTGGTTTCAAATGAAACACCTATTCGATCTGAATACTTAATTCAAATTTTCAATAAGGTTTTCCTCCGAAGGTTGACGTAAGATTGGTGCCTGAATTGAAGTTTCTTTATAGAGCCAGCTCAGGATGGTTGCTTATAAAATTTATAAGTGATTCAGAATTTTGACCTTGTGTGTAGGGGTTCGTTATCCTGATGTTATCCTTCTTTCCTTTACCAATATGTATTGATTTTTTAATCCTTAATGACCTTAACAAGTTCCTTCGTTCCGTCTCCCAATATGACCACCAGGTAATATATTCCTGACGCCTGGTGTAGATCTGGGATTTCTATCACATTGTTTCCTTCAAGAAGTTTCAATTTTTGCTGGTACAAATTCTGGCCAATTGAATTTGTCAAGACTATTGTACCAGGGGTAGCTTGCCTGCTGGTGATGGCGACCGTTATTTGTCCTTTGACAGGGTTGTTTAATATTGCAACAGCATTCAAGGAAGTATTATCCCGGATAACTCTCACGATTTTTGAATAGGAATACCTGCCATCTATATCCACCTGTTTTATCCTGTAAAAATATGTCCGCGCCGTGATGTCCTGGTGAACGTAATTGTAATGCTCTTGCGCACTTGTGGTATAAGCACCATTGACTCTCCCGATCTCAGAAAAATTCTTTCCATCCGTTGACGCTTCTACTGAGTAATAGCTATTATTTGTTTCAGTGGCTACGGACCAGTCAATGATATTATTGTTACCCTCATTTCTTGCAGCTATATTTAGCCATACCACAGGCAGGGCCCGAAAAAGGCCAACAGCAAAAGGAGAAAAACTGGTGAAACCAGAACGGGATACGGAATATGGATTTGATCCCGAAGCAGCAATATCAGATGAACCATAATCCCAGGCGCTTGACGTAAAATGCGCCAGCCTGCTGAATGTTCGGTTGAAGCCGGGTAGTTCAAGGGAAGAAGACCATTGTAATGTTACAGTCGCATTTGATCCTCCTATTACAGCTTCCGAGATCATCCACGTGGCGTTCACCGCATCAAAAAAGATCGGGTTTCCTGTCGTACCATTCACAAAAGGTGCTGACAACATTCGTAAACTAATTATATCGGTAGTGGAACCAGCTGTTAGAGCTACGTTTGCAGGAGCATAGGCAGTTGATAATCCAACCGGAAACGTTTTGTTCCCACCCGCAACAACTTGTTGATTCAATGTTCCCGTCCCCGTGGCAATAACATAATTATTTAAATTCGCGTTGACAATTGAACCTCCATTGCCGATAGTGAAATTGTAGTTACCAATAGCAATTTTTCCGGAAGTCATATCCAACGTCTGGCTTACTGTTACATCTGAACCGGTATTAACCTGTCCTGACGGTTTATTAAGGGTAAGATTCACAAGGCTGCTTAATAAAGTAAGCGTTTGATCAGTTGTCCCATTCAACAGGAAAGTACTGCTTGTGCCTGTAATGCTACCGCCTGTCATAATAAAATTTCCGGCAATAGAATGTGTAACTGTCATCGTGGAAGTAGCCAGTGTACCGGCTGAGATCGTCAGGTTTCCTAATACAGCAATGGGTACCAATGCATTCTTATTACCTACTGTTGTAACTAAGAGATTCCCATAATTGGCTGCATTACCTACTGCCTGGGTAGTCCCGGCATAATCAACATTACTGCTGGTATCTAATGCATAACCACTGAATCCTGGCAATGAATTAGTCCCTCCAAGTCTTAACGTCGCACTATCATTAATCACTAAGATGCCTCCACCCGGATCCTGGGTGATAGTTTTTGTAGAAGTGAAATGTATTCCGCTGAATACATTCAGAAACAAAACATTACTTATGTTCACATTCTGAGTTACAATAGCGTTTGATGATTTTTCAATTGTCAACTGTGCGATGGGAGACGGAACAGTAGTTCCACCAATACTGCCGGGATTGGCTCCAGTCATGATCAATACACCGATTGTTCCGTCATAGGTTCCATTGTTAGTAAAATTGCCAGCAACCCTGAAGTCCGTTTGTGGAGTGATTGTACCTGAAATTGTAAGATGATTGAACTCTGTTTGCGAACCGGCAGAAATATTCCCGTCTGAAGATGTCATATTAAATGTAGAAGTACCCCCATTCAATGTACCATTACTTTCTACATTACCACCCACAGTGTAGGTATAAGAACCCGAATTGAAAATTGCATTTTGAGCCACTACGAAATTGGAGTCTACCAACCAGTCGGATGACGGTGAAATGCCGGCACTATTTGTATTGGAGATAATCACTGTATTTAAGGAATCCGGTGTTCCGGTTATTGTTATTTGGCCCGCTCCTCCAAAATTTACAATTCCATCACTGGAAAACCCCGAATTACCAAATGCTATCGTTTTAGCTGTTGCAGGTGTAAAGTTTAATGTTCCGGTACTGGTCACAGTACCTGCATTGGTAAATGATCCAAAAATAGTATGTGTCGAATTCCCTGCATTTAAGATCGCACCTGCATTAATATTTAAAGCCACAAAAACAGTAGATCCAACAGTTGGATTAAGTCCTGCAGTATTATTGATATTCAATGTTGCGAATTGGGGCGAGGAGTTTGAATTCAAAATGGGAGATACATTTCCATTAAAATTGACAATTCCGGTTGATGCAGACACGAGTGCATTTACAAGTCTGATTGTTTGTACCGTGGTGCCAGTAAACGTAGTAGTTCCATTTCCAACCAATGTCCCGTTATTTGTAAGGTCTCCGTTAAAAGTCGTGGTGGCGGATGAAATGTAGGATGCCCCGGTGGTAACCCAAAACAAGCCATTAAAAATCATATTACTCCCCCCGTCTGTATAAGATCCATTTACCGTAACACTATTGAAAGTTGTGTTGCCTGTTATTATTTTTGATACTCCATTAAGAATAACTGTTCCAGTAGATGCTGTAAAAGTTCCGCTATTAGTCCAATTGCCTGATAAAGCATTACTAAAGCCACCGGAGTTAAATGTTGCGCCGCTGTTTATAAGCAGGTCTCCGGTTACGCTTAAATTAGCCAATTGAGTTTTTGCATTTGAACCGCCATTGCTGAACGAAAGACTACCATAAGTAACTGCTGCAATTGATTGTGTAGTACTTCCATTATAAAGAACAGTACTGGCTGCATCCAAAGTATTTGTAGAATAATTTGAAGGAAAGTTATTGGATCCTCCTGTCTGGAGTGTAGTACCCGCTGACATTGCAAAGCTCCCACCGGTTGACTGCCTGTTTAAGGTATATGTTGAAAGATTAAAAACCCCTTGCTGAATAGTAAGATTTCCTGCCAGTGTATTGTTCCCCACCAGGTTGGCAACTCCCGAAGGTTTATTTATCGTCAAATTATTAAAGGTTCCCGTCGAAATATTTTGAGTACCGCTGCCATTCATAAAGACTGTTCCGGTCGTGCTTAAATAAGTTCCGCCATTTGTCCAGTTACCTGCGGCATTAATAGTGACCCCATCACAATCGAGCGTTGCACCTGGACTTAGAGTTACATCTCCCAGAATCGTGATCGTTGAAGTATCTATTTCCAACTGGCCGGAAAGTATAGAAAGATTACCTCCAATTGTAAAAGCCGAACCAGCGGGAATTGAAGCGTTACCAATGGTATTGTTTACTGTAAAGTTATTATACGTCACTCCTGCAACTGTTTGTTCAACCGTTCCATTGTAAGTAACCGTTCCTGTGCCCGGGGTAAAGGTTCCCGAGGTATATAGAAAATCATTGCCAATATTTAATGAACCTGCTCCCGTGAAAGCAATGGATGCATTGCCTTTTTGAAAACATGACCCAAGTATTGCAACGGTTCCTGAACTAATATTTAAATTGATTGAACGATTATTCACTCCATTACTTAATGACAAGTCACCATTTACCGTTAAATTCTGACTTCCTGAATTGATCGTATGAACTGCATCTGCTGTCCAGTTCCCATTTATATTTCCACTTGTTGTTAGTGAGCCGCCTGATCCTATAGTTAAAGTCGCCGCTTTTACGCTTCCGAATGTGATACTTTTTATACTAACTGCGGTAGATATGGTTGGCTGATTGGTGAATGTTGATACACCTATCTGGACAACATCAGTTGGGCCAGGAGGTGTTGACGCCGTGCCGGAAACATTCGTCCAGTTAGCAGCTGTATTCCAGGCTGTACTGACCGATCCATTCCAACTCACAACTCCCGGAATTTCTGAACAGGTCCATCTCGATGCAATATTTGTCAATCCCGATTGCTCAATATAATTGTTGGTATTGTCACTTGCTGTCTTTCCAATAGAGGTCCATGATGCAGGGTTCTTCCATATTCCCATTGCGGTTTCACTATTACCATTTAATTCTGCATCTTCATAATGCAGTCTTAAAGTCGCGTTGTATGAAGTTGCGGTTACCGTGATGTCATACTCCCTGTTAATGGAGGCATTGTTTGGAAAATCGGCAACATTACCTGGAATAATTGTTACAGTTATAGAGGTAACGCCAACCGCACTGGAAAAATTGATTGTATTATAAGGTCCTTCAAACGCATAAGATATTCCAGTTGAAAATGCATGCGTGCGCGTTATAGTACCTAAAATAATTCCATTGCCTGTTCGTGTTGTAGTGATAGTTATCGTATTTGCCCCGGTCAACATTTTCCCTGTTGTCATGTTCACAGTTGCAGCGGCTATATTATTTAATAAAGTAACTGTAATGGTTGAAGCAGATTTATTGATGGTAATATTATTGAAAGTTGTTGCGCCAGTGATGGTCGCCAGGTTTGTACCTGTAAACTGAATTGTACTTGTTGCAGGTGTAAAGGTTCCGTTGTTCACCCAGTTACGTAAAATGGTATGTGTGTATGAGCCTCCTGCAAATGTGGTAGAGGTTGAAATAGTAAGATTGCCATTTACTGTAATGCCACCGGCAGCAGTCTTTGTATTCCCATTAGATAAAATCAGGTTATTATATGCTATCGCATTTATGTTTTGAGCGCCGGTTCCATTAAAATTCACTGTATTCGGTAAGGTTGCCGAAACATTTAAAGTACCGGCAGTAATTGTAAAAATATTCGCTATTCCCAATACTGAAGTTGCAGACAATTGTAAGGAAGTTCCATTCAATGTAACATTGAATAAATTCGCAGTACCTGACAAAACCGAAGTCCCGGTAAAAGTTGCTGTGCCTGCTGAGGCAGAAAACGTTCCACTCACGTCCAATAAAGTTGAAATAGAAAAATTGGACGCAGTTGTAATAGTTCCCGTCAATTGCAATGTGCTGAAAATGATCGCACCTGCTCCGCTGATTGTTTTGGAAGCGCCGGGCATATTTATTGTTCCGGCACTGGCAGATATAGAACCTGACACAGCTAAATTACCATTAATCGTAAAAGAAGAATTTGTTGTAATCGAGCCACTCACGGTAAGGTCGTTAAATATAATGTTTGTTCCCGTGATAGATTTTGCGGCTCCCGTCATTGTTATTAAACCTCCTGATGCGTGAGTAAACTGGCCAGCGCCACTTGTGGAAATATTTCCTGAAACATTAAGCGTTGTACCTGATGCTGCAGTTATACCTGAACCTGAGAAACTAACATTATTAAAATTTTCTGTGCCGGATCCACTTATAGTGCTGGAGGGGCCATTAAATATAATTGTGCTGGTGCCGCCTGTGAAGGTTCCATTGTTAACCCAATTTTCCCCAATGGTATGCGAAAAGCTGCTCCCATTAAATGTTGTAGAAACTCCGATGCTAACGTTTCCGTTCAAAGTAATATTTGAGGCTGCTGTATAAGAAACAGAAGTACCTGATCCAATCAAACTACTAAAATTTCCCTCAACAGTAAAAGCAGAACCGGGTAAAGTTTTTACAGAGGCTCCTGAGCCGCTGGAAAAAACAAGGTTGCCGTATGTTTGGGCTGAAATCGTTTGGGATGTTCCATTATATTCAACGTTACTTCCAAGTGTTAATGTGTTCGTATTATAATTGGATGGGAAGTTTGAAGCTCCTCCGATCTTTAAATATGTTCCGTTAGATACATTTAGGGAGCCTCCTGTTTTGGTGGTGCCCCTGTTTGCTGTAAAAGTTGACAAATCAAATGTGCCGCCGTTTACAAAAATATTTCCCCTTGCGGCACTTGATGAATTTAATGCCGGTAAATTCGCTGTAAGCGTTTTGTTGCCGGTACCGCTAATGATCAATGTAGAATAGGAATAGGTTGCACTTACTGTTTGATTAACGGTTGTTGACGAATATTCAACAATACTGCCTGGAGATAAAGTTACCGTACCTGATAAATTATAATTTGCTGCCAGTGTTGCTGCATTTACCCTGATCTTTCCATTATTATAAACTCTGAAGTTGACAGTGGATGTTGCTGTATACGTAGGAAATTGTCCAGGGTCAAAAGTTCCCTTTACATCAAAACTGCTACTTGTCCCGCTGGCACTAACATTGGTGGCCAAAGTGACCGATGCCCCGACATTTATTGTAATATTCCTGAAAGTAGTTAAAGAAGAGCCACCGATTATTTGCGAAACGCCACCAAAAATAACATTGCTGGAGTTGCTTGTCGCCGTATATGTACCGTTGTTTGTCCAGTTACCTGTGAGCGTAAGTGAAGAATTCGGATGAGTAACAGTAGCATTGGCATTGAACAAAACATTCCCGGAAACAACCAGGTTTTTTGTTAGTGTAAGTGTAGTAGCAACGGTACCTCCAACGGTAAGTGACTTGCAGGATGCAGTGGTATTAACAGAAGGTTGATTGACGCCGGTAAAATTAGCATCCCCGATGATTGCATCTTTTGTGGAAGTAGGGACCCCAGCCGTCCAATTAGTCACGACAGACCAGGCAGTACTGGTTGTTCCTCTCCAGCTTGTTTGTCCATAGGACGGAGACGTATATAATATAATAGCGATAAATCCAAAAAGGAAAGGATAATGGGTTTTCATAGTGAGGATTTTCAATAGTAGCTTCCTTTCCCTTAAATTTTTTCTAAAGAATCAGAATGCCAAAAATAGAATTTAAAAGTGATGGATTGTAAGGGCATTTATGTAGTCGATTTACTACACACTAAGTAAAAATGAATAAATACTTTAATGGTTTCCACCTAACAAGATTCCCATGAGAAAATAATAGAACAAAAATCAGGTATGAAGGTGCAACCCTGGTTTTTTTAAAAGGGAATCGTTATTTCAAGAGTACATCCCTTACCCGGTGCGGAGGATAGATTCATTTTACCGGAATAAAAATTCACCCGGCTACTGATATTTTTTAAGCCGATTCCTTTTGCTTTCAGGGAAGTGTCAAAACCCCGGCCGTCATCTGTGACTGAAAAAAACAGGTTTTCCGCTTTTGTTTTCAGCGTGATCACCACATTTTGAGCTGTCGCATATTTGTGAATGTTATTGAGTTGTTCCTGTGCGATCCGATAGATCATTAACTCCATATTTTTCTCTATTAGTTTTTCCGGGTTGATATCAGTCACCAGGTTTACCTGTATCTCTTTATTCAAATTTATATCTTCCGCCAATTCTCCAAGCGCTTCGATCAGGCCCAGGTCACCCAATGACGGAGTGACCAGGGTTTTACTTAATTTCCTGATTTCTTCAATGGCATAATCAACATTATTGAGGCTGCGTCGAATCAGGTCTTCTTTATCTGCCTTGCTGTCCCTGGCTGTGCCCAGAAACATTTTCACAGAAGCCAGCACCTGGTTAATATTATCGTGCAATTCTCTTCCCAATTGGTCGCGTTCTTTTTCCTGGGCCTGGATGGTCACCTCAGTGATTAGTTTTTGCTGATAAAGCTCCCGTTCTGCAAGTTCTCTTTCCAGTTTTCTTTTTTCAGTAATATCCTGCATAAAACCGTGAAGCCTCGTAAGCATTCCTTCAGCATTGCGTTTCGCAATAATTTTAAAATAAACGAATTTGTTGTCACCTTTTTTATCAGTAATTCTTATTTCTGACGAATAGGTATCATATTCCTGGAGAGAAGAATAAATTGCACGTTGGTACAGGGGCCTGTCGTCCGGATGAAGATGATGTAAAATGATATCATGACCCGGCTTAACACTTCCAGGCTCGTAACCGTAAATATGAAAGATCTCGTCCGACCATTTTACTTCGCCGGTGGCGGTATTGGCTTCCCAGCTACCGATATGAGCCAGTGTTTCTGTTTCTGTCATTAATGCCTGGTCTGAAATAATTCTTTCAATATATTCCTGCCGTTCTTTTTCAAGGCGGTATTTTTCCAGGGAATTAAGAATAGCAGTTGGTAATCTTGAAAGGTTATTTTTTAATAAATAATCATCGGCTCCTTCCTTTAAAATATTTACTGCAAACTCTTCCGATACGGTTCCTGTTACCAGGATAAACGGAATCTTAATACCAGTGTCCTTGAACATTTTTAATGCTTCAGACGAGTTGAATTGAAACAGTGAATGATCGGCAAGAACAAGATCAGGCGCATATTCTTTGAGAGCTTGTTTATATTCATCTTGTTTATCCACCAATTTAAAGTCAAAATCCATTTTCGCATTTTTTAAAATTCGCCCTACCAGCTCAGCGTCATGTGAAGAATCTTCCAGGTAAAGTATTTTTAGTTTTTTCATACCGTTACTTTAATTATTTGGGGGGTTGGTTTATCAATAGCCAATAGAAGCCAAGATTTCTTATTGATTCGGCAAACCCTTCAAAATTTACAGGTTTCACAATATAGCTATTGGCGCCAAGAGCGTAGCATGTCTTGATATCCGGATCTTCCTTTGAAGAAGTTAAAATCACTATAGGAGTAGCCCGGGTTCGCTCATCTGCCTTCACCTTCTCCAATACTTCTATACCATTTACCTTGGGCATTTGTATATCCAGTAGGACAACTTTAGGCGAGCTCATCACATTTCTTGAATTTGCATACCGCCCTGTTGCAAAAATAAATTCAAGCGCCTCTTCCCCGTCTTTAACATGGAACAGGTTATTTGCCATATGGTGCTTCTTTAATTCGCGGATGGTTAATTCAGCGTCATTGATGTTATCCTCCACTAATAGTATTTCAACCGAATCATAGTTCATATAGTTTTAATTAAATGTTTTCATTGTCTGACAAGCTGAAGGAAAAACAGGCTCCTTTATCTTTTTCTCCTTCGGCCCATACATGGCCGCCATGTTTTGAAATAATTTTTTTAATAATGGCAAGACCAATACCTGTACCTTCAAAATCTTGCTCGCTATGAAGCCTTTGAAATACCTGAAATAGTTTGTTCTTGTATTTTTCATCGAAACCAACACCATTATCTTTTATATATAAAACAGTTTGACCATTACTTTTGAAAGAACCAATTTCAATTTGTGGCTGTTTTTTAGTGGCAGAATATTTTACAGCATTGGAAATGAGGTTCACCCACACCTGTCGTATGGCGTTAATGTCTCCTTTCAGGTCAGGAAGGTTTTGAATATCCCAATGAATAGCGGGCTTTTTGTCACCAGGGACAAGGTCCTCTATCACGTCTCTGACCATTTTATTTGTTGCAATATTTGTTCTCATAATATCCTGGCGGCTCATTCGCGAGAAGGTAAGAAGATCATCAATCAGGCGCCCCATTTTCAGGGTATTATTTTTTATAACTGAAATAATTCGTTTGCCTTCATCATCCAATTTGTTGCCATAATCTTCTTCCAATATCGCTGCAAAGCCTACAACTCCCCGCAAGGGAGCTCTCAGGTCATGAGAAATAGAGTAAGAAAATGATTCCAGTTCTTTATTTACTGTTTCTAATTGTTCTGTGCGATCACTGACTTTTTGCTCAAGATTTTTATTGAATTCGGAAAGTGTTTTGTTTTGCTTTTCTATTTCTTCAAGCATATTATTAAAGGCATTGGTTAACCCACCCACTTCATCATTTCCGCTTTTAACCGCACGTACTGAATAATCTTTTTGATTCGAAATTACTTTAGCGGTTTCGGAAAGTGTAAGTATTGGTTTTGAAATACTTTTTTGAAGGATCATGGAAAGCAGGTATGCCAATATAAAAGACAGAAATATGACTAAAATTGCAACGACACCAAATACCCGGAACCGATCATACATACCTCCCAGGTCGGATCTCAGGTACAGTGTGCCCAGTCGCCTTTCATCCTGAAGTATGGGTTCAAAGCCATCGATGTGTGAACGTATATAGCGATACCCATCCTGTTGAGGCTTTTTGGGAAAAAAATTAGTATCGCGGCGATCGGCGGAATATTTAGAAAACAATTCTCCGTCTTTATTATAAAGGGCAGCCGCAACAATATGCGGTTCAGCTTTCAATGCAGCCAGGATTTCTTTGGCATTTTCAGAGTCATCAAAAGCCAATGCAGCCGTGCTATTGGTTGAAATAATTTTTCCAATAGTGGAAAGTTTCTCTGTAGTTGTCTTCCTGAAAACATAAAACTCGTAGGCAAAGAAAGATATACACGTCACAAGCAACACTACTCCGCTTATAAGAATAATGATTCTCATAAGTTTTCTTTGTATCGGCATGTCCTTTAGTAACACGGTTAATTATTTTTAGATGGATCAAACAGATCTGCAAGCCTGAGCAATTTTGAACTTAGTACCAGGTTAGCTGCCTTGGAAGCCTCCAGGTTAACCTGGAGTTTAATTTTGTCGCTTTTGGTAAAGAACCTTACCATTCCTCCTCCTTTCAAAAAATCGATTGCATCACTTACCGTTAGAATGTTTCGTCCTCTCAATGCCTCGACAACCTGTTCGCCTTTTTTTGTTTCGGCGAGGTTGATAAAAAGTATATGACATGTTTTGATTTCATCTGCATTTTTGTAGTATTGAACAATGACTGAATGTTCATTTACTTTTTCCCCGGATACGGTTTCTTCCAGGTAAGAGCCAAAAGGGTTTTCTCCCAAAATGCCAATGACCAAAGGCGATTGCTCTGTGGCAAATGAACCTGGTGGCCAGTCAACAAACTGGGTAAAGTTGAAAAGAAAAATTGCTTTTAACTGGTATTCACGTGAAGGAGTTCTCTGGGCATGCACAACCAAATTGGTTACCAGTAACACGATAATGACAATAGACCGGGCGGTTGATAATTTTCTTACGTACGGGTTCAGCATTAATATAATATGTTTTTTAAAGCCGGCATATGATTCTTCCGCATATACAAGATATCATCATATTGAATTCTCATCAATTAAATAGTAGACAACTTTCGTTGCATTAATGTATTATTTATCATATATCATTTTTTAAAATCTGCAGGTAAGTTTAGCATATATATTCCTGGGAATTTCCGTATTTCCATATTCACTATGCTTGTCTTTCCAAAGATCCTGTCCCACCACAGATATTTCAAGCCATTTATGCACCCATGCCAGCCGTGCATTAAATGTAAAATATTCTGAAATGCGCGGGTTAGGCCGCGAGCTCATATAATAGGCGGTGATATCAAATTGAAAATTCCCCGGCAAATCAGCCACCGACTGAATGGAAAATTGATTTTTCGGATCATTTCCCAGGGATGAAAAATCAAATGAGTGTCCTGGCTTATCTTCAAGTTTTTTAAAGAAATAGGTATACCCCCCGCGCAATCTCCATCCTTTTATTACCTGGCAGGTGGCAGAGACCTCCACACCATTTGAAAAACCCTGTACTCCATTTTCTGTTTGATACGTAAGTGTTCCCGGGAGCGGTTCCACACTATAAAGGTCATTATATCTGTTGTAAAATGCGGCTATTGACAAAAATAATTTAGCGGCTGGATAGACACGATATCCCAATTCGTAAGCAACAAGTTTCTCTGATTCAAAATTCGGGCCTCCATTTATATTTAAATTACCCGGTGCCACGGGATAGGTTGGTATATAGTAATCTACATCAATACGGCTGGGTGCCCGAATGGCACGGGAACAGGCAGCCCATATCGTGTGTTTTTCATTCGGCGTCCAGGCAAGCCTTGCACTTGGTTGAAGAGAAAAATCAGAAAGACTGTAATATTGAAGCTTTGTTCCTACGGTAAATTTGAAGGTATTGTGTAAGAATAAAATTTCATCCTGGATAAAACTGCTATAAAGATTTAAATCTCTTGTAAGTGGAAGAAAGCCCACGAAAAGGCTGCCATTTTTAATCTCATCATGCATGAATCTGTAGCCCGCTCCCAATGTAACATTATTATGTTTGCCGGCTGAAAGATTGTATTGGATATCTATATCATAAGTCTGAAGCCCGTCAGTGATTGTACTGGGTATATCGCGTCGCCAGGTGCGATCATAATATATTTGCACATTTAGATTGGATATTGGAGAAAAATGATGGGTGTAAGATCCCAGTATATTCTGACCATTCATTGGGGATTTATCAGGTTTGGTTTTCTGGACGCCACCATATAAATTTCCCTGGAGCATGAGGGTAGATTTATCAGAAGAATTCCAATCCATTCTAAAACCGCCCTGCATTAAATTCCATTTATCTGTATTGTCATCACCGTTCTTAAGAAAAGTATTATCATAATCGCTTCGCTGACCATATACCCGATAATTAAAACCATGTCCAAGCTTACCCCCGTACCGTATGGCTTCATAATTGTTTAAAAATGTTCCGGTTCCAGCTGACGCATACAATCCTTTTGTCTCCTTGGAATTTTTTGTAATAATATTAATAATGCCATTAACTGCATTTGCTCCCCAAACCGATCCTCCGGGACCACTGATTATTTCAATCCGATCAATGTCTTCCAATAATACACTTTGTGCATCCCAGAAGACACCGGCAAAAAGTGGTGAATACGCCGTGCGTCCGTCAATCAATACCAGGAGTTTGTTTGAAAAAGCAGCATTAAAACCCCGGGCGCTGATGATCCAGGCGTTTGATCGAAATTGAGAAACCTGCAGGTTTGTTGCAAGCCGTAACGCTTCAGGCAAATTAGTGGCTCCCGAACGTTTAATTTCTTCTCCGGTAATTACCTGGATGGCAGAAGCCACTTCGGCAAATTTTTCGGGATGCTTTGAAACTGAGGTCACTTCAATGTTCATAAGCTCCTCAAGGGTGAGTTTCTTCAATACTGAAGAAGAAAAAAGACTATCCTGGCTCTGGGAGATGGCTCTGTTTGCCAGGGTTGACAAAATAAAAACCAATAGGAATTTTAAGGAATGCAGGTCATGATTAATTTTTCTTGCAGGTAGGTGGAATTTCATAACGGTAAGTCTTATAAATTAAACAATAAAATCCGCACAAATCTTTATTGCTCATCTATTAATTGTATCATTAAATCGAGATAAATTTTGTCCCGTTATGCATTTCATACTGTCATTATCCGGAACGAAATTGTGAAACACCACAGGTACTGATAACGGAATCCGATTTATTAAGACAATTGATCTTTGCGATTTCTGAAGAAGAATAATAGATAAAAACGTGAAGCAGAAAGAAAATCAAAAATGACCTATGTATGACGCACTGGTCTTCGTGGAATTTCATAACAATATGTTAGTTAAATGGCTATGTAAATATATACCGAAGTCTTAAATAAGGGACTTCAATAACTTCTTCTAAGGGTTTACTCTTAGCGACTTTCCCTGTTCATAATATATAATTGTATAATTTTATTTTCCATTGCTTCCTATCTTCCACATTCAATCTCCAGGTGTTTATGAAAAAAATTACCATTCTTATTGCAGAAGATCACCAATTAGTAAGAGAGGCATGGGAATTTTTTTTTAATAGCGACAATCGATTTCAGCTGATTGCTCAATGCACAACCGGAAAAGAAGCAATAGAAAAGTCACTGCAATTACAACCTGATGTGGTGATTATGGATATTAATCTCCCGGATATTAGTGGGATAGAAGCTACTGAACAGATTCTGAAATTTTTACCCGGTTCAAAAATTCTCGGAGCATCTATGCACACCAGGCCGGAGTATGTACAAAAAATTATGGAGAAAGGAGCTTGCGGTTATATAACAAAAAATGTGTCGGGCGAAGAGATTTTTAAAGCTGTTTTGGAAATACATGCCGGTCGAAAATACATATGTACTGAAATATCAAATGATAATTGAAATAGGTAGAATAGGGAGACGAGCGAAGATATGTTGGTAAATTTTTTTTCATTTAAACAGGCAGATAAAGCCAACCAGAGCAAGGCGGAAAATAGGACAAAGTATCGAAAAGTATTCAAGATAATCGTTATGCGATTGAATTTTCATTTACTACTTCTGTCACTTACTATAGCAGTTATTGGCCGTGCACAAGTTAACACGCCCTCATCGCTAAACATTGGTGATTCAGCCCCGCCGCTTCGCGTAAGCGGGTGGATAAAAGGCACACCGATTCAGAAATTTGAAAAAGGCACCGTGTATGTGGTGGAGTTTTGGGCAACATGGTGTAAACCTTGTATCGCTGCCATGACTCATCTCTCAGCTTTAGCTTGTGAATACAAGAATACGGTCACCGTTTTAGGCATTGACGTCTATGAAAAGAAGACAACTTCCATGAAGAAAGTAAAAGCTTTCGTCGACAGCATGGGACATCAAATAGATTGCTATCATTTGGCGACAGAGGATAGCAATTTTACAGTAGCTGACTGGCTTGATGCTTCAGGAGATCGACAACAGGGCATCCCTAGGTGTTTTGTGGTGAATACAGAAGGAAGGTTGGCTTGGATAGGGCGCCCTAAAGACCTTGAAGAAGTTTTACCAAAAGTAGTGAACCATACTTGGGGTATAAAAGAAGCATTGGCTAAACGGAATTTGGATAAGCGTTTAGCAGAGCTGGACGATTCCGCCAGGGTTGAATTGAACGGATATGTGGGGAATGCTTTTAAGGCGGGTGATCTTGGGAAACCGGATTCAGCCCTTCTAGTCATTGATGAAATAATTAAAAAAGAACCCAAGTTGAAATATGCACCTGCTATTGCTTTTCATACATTTTCTTCATTACTCAAAACGAATCCGCACGAGGCTTATGAGTACGGCAAAGCGGTGCTTGTAACTTCTACCTATGAGGAGCCTGCTTGTTATGCTATTATTGGTCCCCTCGAGTGGTATTCAAACAAATTAAACATTCCGGCAGAAATTTATGAGTTGGGCGCTGAAGCTTTCCAGGTAGGAATTGATCAGATTCCCTATCCAGGACTTGCTGACCTTTCCAAACTTTATAGCAAAATGGCAGGGTGGTATTGGATTGCAAAGGATAAATCAAAAGCGATAGAAGCTGAACAAAAAGCTATTGAAGCTCTGAAAAACGAAAAAGGCTTTTCCAAGACCGTTCTGGCGGAATTTGATTCCCAGCTTCGGCAATACAAGAACATGTAGCTGGAAAACGAATGCACGTCCCAAAACGTTGGATTTTCGGTAGCTATTAAATACCTACATAAACTATTCGATTTTAAACCACCTTATACTTTTCTTTTCCTGAAATTATTTATGGATATGTTTTTTGGGGATATGGCGATACTCTAATAGACGGAGATATTCGCAATTTTATGAAAAAAAGGGATTGCGGGGAAGTTTTTATCAACCCTAAACATTTTTATTTGCCGGGTCGCAAAACGGTGCAACTATCCTTGTGTTCCAAACAATATTCAAAGAATGACCTGGGTATTAAAACGCCCATTGGAAGCGGATACAGTAAGCTTTTTTGATTTCATTATTGTGGAACGACTTCAGGCAACATAATGTGGCATAAAGTCAGAGTATTTTGCAAAAGAAATAAGAAGCCGCCATGTTTGATCATTTAATAAGATTCAAAATCAAATGTCATAAAACAAGAGTCTATATCCTTTCGCCGTTGTAAACAGCGTGAAATTCCATACCACTCATTATTTAAGTATTTCGGATAGTTTGGTTTCCAGGTTGCTTCCCCGCAGGTTCCTGGCGACGATTTTTCCTTCCGGGTTTATAAGTATGTTTTGGGGAATCGAACTGATCCCGTATAATTTGGCTACCGTATTGTCGAAAACATTCAGATCGCTTACCTGCGGCCATACCAACTTGTCATCTATAATTGCATGGGTCCATCTTTCTCTTTCACCATCGAGTGATACTCCGAGTATCTCAAATCCCTTAGCGTTAAAATGATCATACATTTTTATAAGGTTCGGATTTTCCGCGCGGCAAGGGATACACCAGCCAGCCCAAAAATCAATTAGAAGCCATTTGCCATGGAAAGAACTGAGGCTTATTTTTTTACCTGAGGTATCTGTCTGTTCAAACGGAAGTGCATCCATACCCGGCAGGATTTTTTTATTGATGGCCATTCTTTCGGCGACCGCTTTCACTTTTGGGTTCTGTTTTATTTTTTCATCCAGCATAGCATATACAGGATCCACTACTGCAAAATTTATTTCGCCGTCCCCGACAAAATCATCAAACTTATACGCACTGATCAACGAAGAAGGGTGGGTGCTTATGAATTCACCCAGCACCTGCTGTGTTTGTTTGAATTGGGCAGGGTATTCTTCATTTAGTAATATGTCTTTTGCTGCCAGGTCTTTATTCGATACGGCTTTTTCGTAAGCCTCATCCAACTCATTGCCTTTTATTTTTGAGGGCAATAAATTTTTTTGCAACCCGGAAAATTGTTTTTGATTTTCGGAACCGCTAAATTCCGCATGCATTAAATTGTTTTTAGTAATAACGTTTATTTCTCCAGGCTCAAGCCATATGTCGCAGCTATTTTCGTGTGTGGGATTTTCTTCCGTTTTTTCCTTGAGGTAAAGTTTAGCAATGATGAATTCGCCGGGCATTTCGCCTCTAAACTCAAATTTCCTGCTTTTGAAAACAGCAGAATCCAGGTGTCGCCCTTTAGAGGTAAAGTATCTCAAAAATGCCTTACCATTCCATATTGGATTTGGAATGATAACAGTCATGCGATATTGTTTTATTGCGCTTTCATTCTGTGCATAATTCATTAGGGTAGCAAGAATTAATATTAGTAGAAAAAAAATTCTGCGTTGCATGAGATACATTTAGAGATTAAAGTACGAATACGTTCGTCGGTGGTATGAAAAATGGGATGATAAGGGCTTTTAGTTGATGGATGGAGAAATTATACAGGCTGATGGTAAACAATAGCTGGATCATGAAATGCAATATATCCTTTCAGGAAAGAGCCAGGCTAGCGATGGAATTACTATCCAGACAAGCGCCAGATTTTATCGATCAAGAAATAGGCAAAAATGTGATCAGTTTTGGTCCTTAGTATTTTCGATTGTTGGTACGCCTGGGACAAGGCTTGACTGCACGCCAACAAAGGCGTGAAAATATGATTAGTTTTTATGCTGTATAAAACAGGAATTAATAGTTGAGATTTTATTACGCATTTTCGGGATTGAACTAATTTCGGTTTTGGTACTCCGGCATAGTCCCTGACGGCATACCAACAATCGCGCAAAATGCACTCACCGAAACAAATTATTCAACAGTTATTTTAAATTACTTCTTAATAGATAGCGGCAAATAGGCTGCTCCCAATCCTCCTTTCAGATCAGTTCCCTGCACAATAATAAGGTAACTGCTGCTGTTGTCTGAAGTATAAAATGAAAATTCCGCTTCACCTTTTTCATTTGTGATAATGTCCGGGTTCCAATAGAGTGTTGAGCGGTAATCGGGAAGTGCAATATCGTTCCCCGTACTGCTATATCGAGGCGAATAAAAAGTTTTACCAATTACGGGCACCAAAGGCCTATAGAGGTACATACCGGGTATTTTTTTATCAAAAGCCCCATGTCCAGAATAAGTGGTTATTTCTATAAAAACATAACCCAACAGATCACTACTGGTTAGGCTATAATATTTTTCATAGGCAAAAGTGTTTTTTTTAGAATTCATAATTTCAATCCCTACCACATCTTCTGCTGCAATATATTTTAAATAGTTTTCTTCGTATTCAGTAAAGGCAGTCGAACTTTCGGAAATCGGATCATATACCTGGTTTATATTGTACCCATCAATAACAAAAACAACGAGATAACCATTGATTTTATAAGCAAGTAATGTGCTTCTTGGAAGGTTCCCTTTATGAAACCCTGGCACCTCTTTGCTAAATACATCCAGTAAATTCTGTTTAGGCATCGTTTCCAATACTTTTTGTGTAATGACCTGGTCGGCGCCCCCATCCGGATTTAAATTTTTAGACCCTGAAATTTTTATCCTGCTGTTTACAATAACTTCCGGCAAAACGCCTTTTTCCTTTAAAGACAGGCTGTCTAATTTAGCTTGTTGCGTTGCATAGTGGGCTGCTTCTGGGTCATATAATATATTTTCCTTAAATGCAGCCGACCCTTGAGCTTTATATCTGGGAAAAACTGGAAGATCTATGTCCACACTTACACCAAAAGACTTTCCTTTTTTGTTCAACGCCCTGACAATCATATTTACGCTGTCAGTTGTAAAAATGGGGAAATCCTTTAGCGTAAAATGACCATTTTTATCTGTTTCAGTTTCTGAAATAAACGTTTTTAGCCTACCATCTTTACCAAGCAGTGTAATATCTGTTTTGGCCACCGGCTTATTAAAGAGATTTACGACGTTGCCACTTATTGTAAACTGTTTTTCGCATTCATATTCTTGGTTTGAAGAAAAATGATCGTATTGAACCCATCCTTGAGTAAGCATTAGTGCTTCCGTCGCTTCAGGCAAAGGGTAGTTAAAATAATAATATGGTTCTTCGATATTTCCCTTTATGTCTGAGCTGAGCAACATGTAGCTAATTATATTTTCGGCATACTCCGGATAATATATTTTGCCCGTATCAATCACAGATACTGAGAAACTTCCCACAGATGGTTCATTGTTTGGATTTTTTGCAGTAAGTAATATGTGTACACTGTCCCTATTGGCATAAAAAGGTTTCTGTGCTGTCAGGTTTAATTTCAGATCATCATGATGCCAGATTAAAGTGATCCGTTCGTTGACAGGTAAGTAAGTGCTATCGTAAAGTGTGAATCTGCAGATACCGGATGGAAATGCCTTCTTTGAAATAGCCAACCTGTACGGCTGATCTTTAATGCGAACTACACCCATTGCACAACTAATTCCCCTGGCATTTGCCCTGAAAAAATATTGCTTATCATAAAGATCAGGGCTGGCATCTATTATTACCTCAACGCTGTCTGCGCCCGGATGATTGATGATTTGTAATTGTGTTCCTGATTGACGGGCTATCGGAAGCTGAAAGGTTAAGCCATTATCGAGTACTGCATCATATTTTTCATTCATGTCTGGTTTCAGCCAAACTATACCCATTCCTTTATGTACAGACATAAATGTAGTGATCAATTGGTTTTTGCTATTTACAATCTTTCCTCTTACGTTTATTCCCTGACCAAAAATATTGACTGCTTTAAAACCAAGTCGCTGCAATTTGCCCGTAATAAAACTACCACCTTCAGGCAAAAATTGTAGATCAATTTTATCTTCTTTATTTGAATATACCGGTAATTGTATCTTTAAATTGTCATCATTTGAAATCTCCAGTTGTAGCGTATCACCTGTGCTTTGTTTTGCAAGGAGCGTGTCGATTGTGATACTTCCATTCCTGTCAGATACAATCTTTTGTTTAAATATTATTTTGGCTTTGGAGCGCAAAATGACGGAAACATCTTGTTGCTGTGCGGATTGTTTTAGAGTTGGCTTAATTGCTACGGTCAAATTAAACCGATTATCCAACAAGCTGATATTATGAACTGACAACTTCCATTCGTGGCTGGCGGGATCAATAATTTTAAATTGGCTTTCGAAGGAAAGCGAGTCGCCATAATTCCTCAGGTAGTTTGTATAGGCTCTTAGCAGATAAATTCCCTGTTTAAAATCTGTTTTGTTCAGAGCAATGTTCGAATAGAATATCCCAGATGAACAGTAGGTACTCACTCTTTTTATGAGCTTACCAGAGGAATTAATAATTTCAATATAGGCAATTTTGCTGCTGTCTGAGGTTGCACAGTCTTTGGCGGATAATACATATCCTTTTAACCAAAGCGTATCGATTATATTATAATATAGTCTGTCATAATGAATAAATATCTTTTCTCTTGGATGATCCGTATTAAAAGCGTCGATAAGTAAAATATTTTTGATCAAAGGCTTAAACTGGCAAAAGGAAGAAAGGTGAGTTAGAATATAGAATACAATGAGGGCTGCCCACTTGAATTTCATAGGCTAATTTACGTCGTTGTTGATATGCAGTAAAGGCATGCGTATCAACGTACCAACAATCGGGCTAAATATCTTAAAAAACAAAAAACCTGCAAATCATCGATTTACAGGTTTTGAATTCGTTTGGACTTCGCTATTTGCGGTGAGGGAGGGATTACCTTCGGTGATCCCGGAAGGGGGAATTCAAAATCAATAATTGTCGTTCGCTTCGCTCACTTGTCATTTTGTGTTTACGCTTTTGCCAGGCAAGCCAGGCAACGCTCCAAAACAAAATGCCCGCCACGGCGGACAATTATTGACTTTGCGGTGAGGGAGTCCCGCACCTGCGGGAGATCTGCCTGAGGCGGAACAGCTTTAAGGCCGTACGACGGTTTAGTCCGCCGTAGGCGGGATTGATTTCAGCCACACTCACTAAAAACAAAATGCCCGCGACAGCGGACAATTATTGATTTTGCGGTGAGGGAGGGATTACCTTCGGTGATCCCGGAAGGGGGGCATCAAATGAAATAAATCAATGCCGGGCCTATGGCCTTTTCATTTTTTTTTGCGTTCGCTTTACAAAGCAAGCTTTGTACGCTCCGCAATAAAAAATGCCCTTCGGGGCATTGATTTATTTCATTTGCGGTGAGGGAGGGATTCGAACCCTCGGTACAGCTTTAAGGCCGTACGACGGTTTAGCAAACCGTTGATTTCAGCCACTCATCCACCTCACCTGCTGAATTACAAGGGCAGCAAAAATAGAATGAATGACGGAAAATCCCAAAGAAAAGATGAGGGCGTAAAACAATATCCTTATTCATTTTTTCCGGGTTGTTATTAAAGAGCCGAATAAATGAATAAGATTGGATAACGCATGAAAAAAAGTGAGAAAGATGATTTTAAAATCAAGCCAGATACCAGCGTTCCGGATGTACTCCGCATCCCAGTGATAACGTAAAAAAATGCTTTCGTAGTTAAGGGTGGGCCCGTGATGACCTTTGACCTGGGCAAGGCCGGTAATGCCGGGCCGCACCTGTGTTCTGAATTTATAAGCAGGGATTACGAACGAAAAACGGGTGCAATCAGACAACATGTGCGGCCGCGGACCAATGATGCTCATGTCTCCAACGAGTACGTTAATAAATTGAGGAAATTCGTCGATGTTCGTATTGCGCAAAAATCTTCCAAGTTTTGTGATCCGGTAATCATTCTTACTGGCTTGTTTTTCGTTTGCCTCATCATTCATGATCATCGTCCGGAATTTCAAACAACGAAAACTGCGGCCATTTTTCCCGAGCCGCCGTTGTGCAAAAAATACAGGACCCCTTGATTCCATTATGATCAACAATCCCAGGATCGGAACAAGCCAGCTCAATATCAATATAGTGAAGACCAGGGAGAAAATGAGATCAAAACTTCTTTTAACAAAACGATAAATGCTACGCGATTTAACAAAAGTATCCCGAATATATATCTCTCTTTCTGCCCGGATTTCTTTGGCAGGTGGACCCAATAAAATTTCGCTATGATATTTCATTTTATGCAATGGCAAAAGGCATAAGGCTTGAATGTTCTCTGAATGCCTGGTTAGAATACTATCGCTTTAAATTTTGAAATGGTTGCTCGTTCATTTTTAGTTTTTCGCGTCAGGAAAGTTTAATTTTACATTTATGATTCGGGCACTAAAGACAAAGCAATTAACGATAGAAAAAGCGGAGCTGACCATTTTGAAAGCACTTGCCTATTTTGATATATTTGACTATCCTCTTTCTCAGCAGGAAATAAAGAATTTCCTGGGCTACAGGATAAGTGAAAGCCAATTCAGGCAAGCTTTTCAAAGATTATTTTTTGGAGAGACCATTTTTAAAGTAGGAGAATTTTATTCCCTCCGCAATGATCCGGACATAGCAGAAAGAAGAACAGAAGGTAATTTACGTGCAAATAAATTGCTTCCCAGGGCTGCTAGAATCGGTGCTTTCCTTTACCGGTTTCCCTACGTCAGGGGAGTAGCCGTTTCAGGATCCCTCTCAAAGAATTACGCAGATGAAAAGGCCGATATTGATTTTTTTATTATCACGAAATCAAATCGCCTATGGATCGCAAGAACCTTATTGCACCTTTTTAAGAAGCTTACTTTTTTGTTCGGCAGGCAACACTTCTATTGTATGAATTATTTCATAGATGAAAAAGCAATGAACTTGCAAGACCAGAATATCTATTCTGCGATGGAAGTGGTTACTTTACTTCCTGTGGCCGGAAAGGGAATCATGAATAAATTCTTTAGAATTAATGAATGGACCGAAGAATGGTTTCCTGCGTACGTTGCGGAACATGAGTTGAGAGTTTCTGACCGCAATTCAATATTTAAAAAAATGATAGAACGAGGTTTTGATCGAAAAATGGGAGACAGGTTCGATGATATCTTTTTTAAATGGACCTCCCGCCGTTGGCAAAAAAAGGAACAATCCGGACGGAAGAACACAAAGGGAAAGGTCATGAACCTGGTTACGGGAAAACATTTTTCAAAATCCGACCCCGGAGCTTTCCAGGCAAAAATCGTAGCACTTCATGAATACAAAGTCGAACAGCTAAGAAACCGCTGGCCCCAATTTTTTGATTGAATTATTTCTTCCTGAGCGTTATAATATAATAGTCGCCAACAGATCTCCAAAACCTGCTCGTTTTCAATTTGTACTCCAATTTTTTGAGAAACGAAAAACTCTTTGGATACTTCTCAGCGAAACCTTCAATGTATGACGGGGGAACAAAAACGCAGAGCCCTTCGATACTCAAAGTATTAAATCCTGGCAGGTGTTTTTTTATGTATGAAGGATTGTAATACCAGCACGTGAAGAACTTTCCTTCAATATGTGCCTTTGTCCCCTTCCTGCTAAAGAATCTTCGGAATGCTGTCTTGAATTTTCCCTTAAAAAGAAGTAACGTCTCCCAGAGACAAAACTCCGGAAGGATCACAAGAGTTGCAATACCACCAGGCTTGAGTAATGCAGAAAAGGAATGCAATACTTTGTCTAATGCTCCCGTGCAATTGAGCCCTGCAAAATTGGAAAAGATAAGATCATAGGGTCCTTTGTTCTGTATGTTTTCCAGGTCTGTGAAAGAACAAAGCTCCAGCGTTATTTTCTGACCAGGATCCCCGGAAATAATTTTCCGGGCAAGTATTTGCTGCATCCCTTCCGAAATATCTGTAGCATGAACGTAATGGCCCTCCGAAGCAAAATAAATAGCATCTTCACCAGTACCGGAATTCAACTCAAGAATTTTGCTTCCTGGATTTATAAATTGTTCGGTATGGGCTATTACCCGATCTCTTTTGTATTGAATAATGGTGTTTTCGGAATAAATCCCGTCAAATAAGGCAGACTGTTTATCAAAAGCCGCTGCTGCCTGCTGTTCATTCAGTATTCGTGCCGATTCGCTCATGCAGGAACATTTTTTTCAAGCGTATTGAGTTTGAGTTTTGCAAAAAATGTGGCTGGTGCATAATAAATAAATGAAGCCGCTTTTTTAAACATGGGGCCGGTAGCCTTGACAGGTCTCTTTAATAGTTGTTTAATGTTTTCAATGGCAATGTGCTTGCGATACGTTTTATGAACATAGCGATGAAGTTGCTTGTAGAATTCAGGCTGGTACGTATTCCTGAACATCAGCGCCAATTCATCCGAATCTGTCCAATTCGTTTTTTCTTTCAGGTCCATTTTTACTTTTTCATAAAATGAAGTGCCAGGCAATGGATAGGAGACTGAAATTCCGATTTCGTATGGTAACAATTCATTGATCATCCGGATGGTTTTACGGATATCTTCTTTTGTTTCGTTTAAATAACCAAACTGGATAAAAAATGAAGGATGAATGCCATGTTTTTTCAATAGGCGTGTTGCTTCATAAATCTGCTTTACGGTTGTTCCTTTATCCATGGCATCAAGGATCTTTTGAGAACCGCTTTCCGCACCCATCCAAACATTTTCACAGCCCGCTCTTGAAAGATCATTGATATATTCTTCCTGTAATAAAAGATCAGCCCTGGCCTGGATCTTAAATTTAAAATTCAGATTCTCTTTTTCTATAAGGTCCGCAAATGCGTGAACCCAGCCCGGCCTCAATCCAAAAATGTCATCACAAAACCAGATATGATCAAATTGAAATTTCTCTTTTAGCATTTTCAATTCTGCCAATACATTTTCCGGAGTTCTTGAATTATACCGGTTTCCATAAATTGGCTTTGCACACCAGTTACATTTGAATGGACAACCTCTCGTAGTTCCCATATTCATTGAAAAATAACCCTTGTGTTTTAACCACATGTCGCGGTAAGGCTCCATATCGATCAGATCCCACGCTGGAAATGGCAGACTGTCGAGATCTTTTAAAACATTGCGTCTTCCTGTTTTTATCACGGCAAAATCCGCATGATCATCCAATGGATCAACTGAAGCATTCTCCTGGGGAACATTATTCTGTTTAAAGGCAATTCCCTGTATCCCTAACAAATCGTTCTTTTTTTGTGTGATCGCATTGGTCAACTCAAGAAGGGTCATTTCTGCTTCCCCTATCAAAATAAAATCTGCTCCCTCATTCAAATATTCTTCAAAGCGATCAGTTGAATCGGAGCTTGATACAATGACAGTGCACCCTCTTTGCTTCGCCAGCTTTATCATCCGGAAAGCAGCGTGCCGCATATTGGTAAGGCACATCTTGGTGAGGTAATTAAAGCCATCGTCATAGATAATAAAAAATTCTGGAGAATTTTTCTCAATAAATGGAAGAATTTCATCTGCCGTTTTGGAAAACATGGAGTCATGAAAATAAACATCATGGCCATTTTCTCTCATGAGCGAAGCTGCATATAGGGTACCAAGAGGTGCATAAGGCTGCCCGGTAGCCCATTGCTTGGGGTCAAACCGGAGAAAATAAGAATGTGTAAATAAGATCTTACTCATACTATTTCAATTGACTCAACTTAGAGCAGCCCGCGGAGGAAGATTTAAATAACAAACACATTTTATACAAATATTGTTTGATTCCATATCAAGATCCTTCCTGAACCGGATACTATCCTTATTATTCAAAATGCTTTCCAGCGAATTGTCCCTGATATTACCGATAGGTGGATGAAAGAAGCAGGGACGGACTGTACCATCGGCTTCGATAACTGTTGAAACCCAGGGGGCGTTACATTTTTTGTACGGAAACGGATTCTGGTTATAAAATGCACCATAATATTCATGAATTTTTCTAAGCTTGACTGGGGATTCGGCGATGAAATGCGATTCAAAATCCGAAGCGCGATTCGCAATGATTGCTTCAGTGATATTACGTAATTCCGCCAGTTCATTTTGTTCCGGTAAAATTTCATGCTGCCTTGATTCATCCCATAACACTTCACGGTTAAAGGCATGACTACTTACATCTGCCGGGAGAAAACTGACCTGGTCAAGCCCCATATTTTTTGCTGTGTCGATAATAGACAGCCAATGCCTGAAATTCAGTTTATGAATAACTGTTCTTGCCGTTATCTTAAATGAAGGATCCACTTTTTTTATGTGCTGAACGCCTTCTTTTAGTTTTTGAAAGGCACGCGGAATATTCCGGATACGATCGTGAATTTCTTCAGTGCCATCCAAAGAAATAATGATGTCATCAACCCATAATAAGAGTTGCTCCGCATTATTTTTTAATGTTAACCCGGTTGAGAGGAGCGTGATCTTTATATCCTGTTTGTGGAGGATCTCACAAAATTTGAAAAATTTTGGATTCAATAAAGCTTCTCCTCCTGACATGACTACCTGCTTTGTGCCGAATTTCTTAAAAGTTGAAAGTAATCCCTGGATATCTTTTTCTGAAAGCTGCTTCAGGTTTTTATTATCCTTCCAGATATCGCACATGGCACATTTACAATTGCAGGCGCTGTGTGGCATCAATATTACAATAGGAAGGGCCCTGATAACATCTGTTTTCAGTGTGCGGTAGCGTTGGAAACTATGATATATTGACTGGCTACTCATTATGATAAATGCAAACCCATGGAAATGGATTTTTGTTTTTTAAGAACCGGTTAATGAATAGATCAGGGGTATAAAATAGTTTATGATTATAAGCCCTTAATCCTTCAATACCATGATGGAAATAATGTTTTGACATCCCGGGAAAATGAATGGATTGGAAATATTCATCGGATCGGTTGCGTGCCGGTTCAAGTTCTGATGATCTGTAAAAATGAGAATCAAGAATATGGATCTCTCCATTTGGATTCAAGAGTTCAAACGCCACACTAAGTATTTCATCGAGGGAAGGAAAATACTGGATCGAAGCCGCAAACACGATCACATCAAATTTCTCATTCCTGATATCGTTATCATTCAGCCCGCAATAAAAGAATTCAAGATTTTCAATGCTGTCGAAGATCCTTTTTGCCTGGTCCAGTTCGGTTTTATTGATGTCAATTCCTGCCACATTGCTTCCTGGAATCTTTGCCAGTTGGGAGCAAAGCCAGCCATTTCCGCAACCTACTTCTAAAATATTCAGTTCGGATTTTTTGTTTGATAGATATTGGATCAGTTTAAAGCAGGAATTCATTCGCATCTGCCACTCTTTGTAATGAGGATGGTCTTCTTCAATTTCAGGAAGCCATTTTACCTGCTCGTCTGTGTAGATGCGATTTTCCTTTTGCCGGACAGCAATATATTCCTGTTCAAAATTATTTGTGGCTACCATTCTTGTTTATTTGGACCTCGTATATGAAATTTTTTTCCAAAACATTCTGCCGCGTAAAAATGGCCTCCATCCAAAAACCATTTTCACCTGCTAAAGACTTTACCATATCAATATCGCAACCATCGCAAAGGATCATCAATGTTTTTGTATCCCCGTCTATGTAATTTGGAAGCTGGCTGAATAATTTTTGAAAATATTCCCCATGCTCCCCACAGTTCCAGGCATAGTCAGCAAAGGATGCAGGCTCTTTCTTGTAATATGGAGGGTTTATCACAATCACATCAAACACCTGCCTGGGGATCTTATCGAAAAGATCGGATTCAAAAACATGTATGGACACATTATTCACCAAACTATTTTGCCGGATACATTCTACGGCCAATGGATTGATATCTGTGGCTGTTACTGATGATCCCTGTTGCGCAGCATATATTGAAAGCAAACCGCTGCCGGCGCCCGGCTCCAGGAATCTTTTATTTTTTAAGGGTAGACTTTTTAATTGTTTTAAAAGCAAATGGGTACTGAAGAAAAATCCCGGGTGGAAAACGGATGCGGGAATTCGCAATCGGATATTTTTATAGTGATAGGTTCTTGTCTTTGAAAGATATTTTACCAACAAGGGCTGCCAGGTTGTTCCGACAATATATTTTATAGCGGCTTTCATGTTTCAAAATCCTTCAATTTCAGGTTGTCGGTATTTCCACAAGATTTGCAGCACTTTTAACTCATAAGGCTTCCGGTAAAGCCCTGTACGATACCGAATGGAAGCCAATTTCCTTATAATACTTCTTTTGAATTTGGTTAACCGCAGATCCGTAACCGTTGGAAAATATCCATTCAATACCGTTTCAAAATCTTTTATTTTGTCGATCATATATGGCTTTAGCCATGGTGTAAGCGGATTCCGATGCAAATCGAAATTCTCCCATTGAGGGCTTGTCCACTCATCAAGTGTTTGAGGAAAATGAAAACCGGATTTGATGACATCCTGTGACATCTGCGAGCCTTCAGTGGGTACAGGACTATAAACGTAGATGATGATCTCCGTTCTGGGGTTTATCTCTTTTATCTCACGAATAAATTGAATGTCGAAATCGATTTGCCTGTTGACTTCTTCTTCCGTGTCGGCTGGTGTTCCTACAACAAATGAATATTCCGGAATAATATCAAATTTGGCCATTCGGGCAGCAAAGCGTTTTATTTGTTCCCCGGATTGGGTTCCCCCTTTATCCATTTTTTTTAGCATCTTATCATCACCGCTCTCAGCTCCATGAAAGATCATCTTGCATCCTGCTTCACGCATGATCGCCAGGCTCTCATCTGAAAATTTATCTATCGTATCAATTCTTCCTTCGCCCCACCAGATAAGGTTTTCTTTTTTTATCAGCTTTGAAAAATCAACGACCCTTTTTTCGGAGACAAAGAAGTTACTATCAAAAAATTCGATCGCATTGATCCCATATTTGTCTTTAACGCCTTTTATATCTTCATACATTTTTTCAGCCGAACGGCCTTTCCAACGGGCATTGTATATTGGAACTACTCCGCAAAAAGCGCAGGTAAAAGGGCAGCCCACGCTGCTGTGATAGGCAAAACTTTTTGTTCCAAGGACTGTTTTACCAATGTACTTTTTCATCGGGTAAAACGTGTTTAATTTTTCATAGGGAAGAGGAGGGAGGAGATCCTGGTCGTAGAGCTCATCTTTTTTTGTCTTCACTACTGTATTTTTCTCCCTAAAAATCAAATTAGGAATTTGATGAAACGCAGCGGAAGGTTCTCCCAGGGAATCCTGATTTACGATTGCCTCCATCAACATTGGGAAAGCACGATCACCGGGGCCATAAATTATATAGTCGATGTAACCAGAATTTATGGAAACCTGGCTATGATTGGATGCAAAATAGCCCCCCCAAACAATTTTTACATCAGGGTATTTTTTTCTTATTTCCCTGGTAAAAGGGATGGCCTGTTTTAATTGTGGGCCAGGCATTACCGTACAAGCAAAAACCTTGAACTTCCCCGTTTGCAGATAATTAAATAATATTTTCAATGGCTCTTTTTCGAGGTTGCCGTCAACGATGGCATAATCATATTTCCCTTCAATGGAGGCGGCAATGGATAGAATTGAATTGGGAACTCTCGCTTTTGTTTCAGCGGCACGTGGATTAAATAACAGAACCTTGTTCATGAAGCAAAATTATTCATTAGTTGTTTATTCCTATCGGATTATCTTAACAGGTAGTTGCTTGAAATCCGGTGTTTGAACCTCCATGTAGCATAACAATTGTGAATATGTGCTAATGTTGCAGGTTCACTGCTGATTTTTTCCTCAAAAACGACCCTGAACAAGAGTAGCTTGTGAATCCCATTTATAAATGAATTTTCGAGTTCGAGCTCTTTATACGAGAGAACATCTTTTGCCAGGGGAAGATTAAAATTTTTTGAGAAAATGCTGTTAAAATCAAAAAATGACCTGTCCTTTGGTGGCTGCATATGATTTTTACCCAGCTTATATACTTCTTTGTAGGCTTTGGAATTTATATCAGAAAGTACGATTTTCCTTGCTGATTGGACCTGGTGACAGGCCTTCCCCTCATGTCTCAGTGAAACAACATACCAGTTATTGATCCTGCCATGCAAATCTGTCGGAAAATGATTGTATAAATTATTGTCCCAGACAGTTACCAGACAAATTTTTCGGGGTATTGCATACGCAATCTGAACTTGCTTATAAAGGTTATTTTCCAGAAAAACATTTCCTTGTTTTTTGTTATGGAGCCTGTTATTTAATTGAATAATGGTCTGATGAAAGCCCGAAAGGAAGTGATGGGTTCCTTTTATTCCTTCGTAAAACAGAATTGTATCCTCATCGACTTTGATCTCTCGGATTTTTTTCATTGAAAGCAGCGCAATAGCCTCCTTTTCAGCCAGGTACTCGTTTGGTTGAAAGAGGGTTTGGCTAAATGCTATGTCAATAATTTGCAAACCACGATTCGATATACCTGAGGATGGTATAGCCAGTATCAGTGGGTTATAGCCAACAAATAAATGCAATTCAGTAATATCTTTGACTACCCGGTTATTGACAACCAGGTAAGCATGAAGAGGATGTTCAAACGTTTCTTTCGATAAACATAGATATTCCTGCTTATAATGGAGGCCGTTAAGTTTATGAAGGATCTTTTCTACAAGCTTCATAGTTAAAACTAAGGAAAATTAGATTTGATAAATGGAAGGCTCATCGATTAAAATAAGCATCATCATGCCCACTTACAATAGGGCAAATTTCATAAAAGAAACAATTGAAAGCATCCGGAATCAAACCTACCAAAATTGGGAATTGATCATTATAGATGACGGTTCTGACGATAATACGGAAGAAATGGTCTTAGGAATAAAGGATGATAGAATTCATTTTCATAAAGCCGGGCGAATTGCGATCAATGGAAAAATAAAAAATATAGGAATTGAAAAAGCGCAGGGTCAACTCATTTCTTTCATGGATTCCGATGACCTGTGGGCAGAAACAAAACTTGAAAAACAGGTCCTTGCTTTAAAGGATTACCCCGATGCAGGCTTTTCGCTCACCGGGGGGTATAATTTTAAAAATATCTATCAACCCATTGACTTCTTCTATAAACAAAGAGAGGGGATGAGGTATGGAGAAATTTTTATTCCTTTTTTCAAATCTGAAATTTCAACAACGACTCCTTCATTGATCGTTCGAAGAGAATGCCTGCGTATTGCGGGTGGATTCGATGAATCAAAGCCATTTTCAGACACCGACTATATTTTGAAACTTGCCAGCCAGTTTAAAGCAGTGATCCTATATGAACCGCTTCTTTATCGCCGCTTGCATGATACTAATGATAGTGGCACAAACTGGATAGAAGGATACAGGCAAGGCATTGATTTAATCCGGGCGAATAAAAAAAAATTACCGGTAGGAATAGCCCGTGAAGCATTCTTTAGATTATATGTGAATTTTGGTGAGGACTGTTTTGGGCACGGGAAAAAAAGGAAAGGAATAAAAAACTTTTTTCACGCCTGGGAGAATAAACCGTTAAGTATTGTACCTATTAAGAAAACGGTTAAGGGTCTTCTTAAATGGATGCTTAATATTGATCCAGGCAAGTTGCCGGGAACCACCCAACTTACTTCAAAACCCTGGGATGGCAGTAAGCCACCAAAACGAATGCTTGCCATTCGATTACAAGCAATGGGGGATGTTGTGATCACCCTTCCTTATTTACAATACTTACGCAACTCTCTTCCTGCTTCAACAAAAATTGATTTCCTCACAAGAAAGGAATGTGAGGATATTCCAAAGAACATTTCGCTCTTTAATAAAGTGAGTTCACTTGGTGGCGGAAGAAATTTCAAAAAACAGATCTTTAATGGGATGATTCTTTTGCCAAAATTTTTCCTCCGGCGATATGACGTGGTCATTGATCTTCAAAATAATGAGGTCTCTGAATTCATTAGAAAGGCGATCCGACCTAAAGCCTGGTCTGTATTTGACCGCTTTTCATCAATTGCTGCGGGGGAAAGAACCAGGATTGCAATTGAAGCGGTGAACCTGGGAAAGAATAAAATTGACACTGGTTTTCATTTTTCAACTCATTTCGACCCCAATGAAATGCTAAAAAATAATGGCTGGAATGGGATCAGTGATCTCGTGGTATTAAATCCAGCAGCGGCCTTCCCTACGAGAAACTGGCCCCTGGAAAATTATGTTTCATTTGCAGAGCTATGGCTTGGGCAATATCCCAATTCACAATTTTTAGTGCTTGGCACTTCCTTTATGCGGTCAAAAGCCGGTTACTTACAAAAGAAGCTGGGTGAAAGGCTCATAAATATTGTAGATCAAACAATTCCTTCAGAGGCCTTTGCAATTATACAGAAAGTAAAATTTGTTTTGTCTGAAGATTCGGGACTCATGCATATGGCTTGGGTTTCAGGAAGACCCACTCTTGCGATATTTGGCAGCACCCGGAGCGATTGGTCGAGGCCGTTGGGAATCCATAGTTATTTTCTTGACTCTTCCGATTTGCCTTGTGGAAATTGCATGCAGGAAACTTGTTTCTTTGGGGATAATCATTGTCTTACACGATATACCCCGGCATTTATTTTTGAAAAGGCGATTAATTTAATTGAATGAATGGATTATAGATTACCGTTTTAAGTTATGATTAGAAGTAAAAATAATTTGTTTAAGTCGTTGTATTTTATTGCCATTGCTATGGCTGCGATTTATTGTTTTAAAAGGCCGTTGTACAATTGGGATTTATTGCCCTATACCTATTTGGTTCTAAAAATAGATCATCATAATTCTGAAGAAGCCTTCCACCTTACTTATAAATTGGCAAAAGAGAATATTCCTCCAAAGGAGTACAAGGCGTTAACTGATAGCTCAAATATTTATAGGTACACCCTGTCTCACGATCCCGAAACTTTCGATGCTCAATTGCCCTTTTATGTAGTGAAACCGTTATACACTGGATTGATTTATCTTTTTTATAAATCAGGAGTCCCCCTGATCCAGGCTACTTTATTACCTTCCCTGATCTCATATTTGCTGATTGGTTTTTTACTCTTCCATTGGTTAGGCATTTATCTGCGTTCTTCAATCAGTTTTATAATTGCATTCCTTATGATGATCTCATCGCCCCTGGTTGAGGTAGCCAAACTTTCTTCTCCGGATTGTTTATCCGCCTTTTTATTATTATTTTCTTTTTACTTTATTCTTAAAAAACCTGTTTTGCGAGCTGCTCTTTTATTTATGCTTTTATCTGTTTTTGCAAGGCTGGATAATATTATTACTTGCTTGGGGCTAATTGGGGTGATCTATGCAAGTAAAAAATGGGAAAAAATAATTTCTACGGGGAATTTCCTGTTAATAACCATGACGTTTATTTGTTCTTATTTTCTTGTTAGTTTTTTCGCCTATCAATATGGCTGGAGTATCTTGTTTTATAATGATTTTGCTGATCATCTTCATCCTGCAAATGGCTCAAAGGAACACTTTTCGACCTTAAGTTACTTAAGACTGATGTATGAGCATATTTTGAGTGGCATTAATCATTCTTACCTGGTGATTTTTCTAGCACTTATTTTTTTGAATTTTAATGAAAATCTTAATTTAAAAAATCTTTCCTTTGAAAAGGCATTTTTATTGTTCATTCTTTCTATTCTGTTTATCCGGCTTATTTTATACCCTGATGTTTCAGACAGATTTTATATTCCATTCTATTTGATAATTGTTATTCTAACAGCCAAAAAATTTAGTTTGAATCAAACAGAGATAAATCGTTGATTTGAACAAAAGGCGCAAAAGCATTTAATGAATATCAAACAAGCTCATCACCTGTTTCACAGTGTCCCCGATAGAAAAAACAGCGGTGCCTTTGTAGTCGTGTGTTTGATCCTGTAAGGTTTTGAGTGCCCCCCATTTCATCTCATCCTTATTTTTTGCAATTTGCCAATGCTCAATATTCTTTTTCATTGGTTTGCAAAAACTTATTACATGAGCGCCACCATACAAAGCTTCAAGGCAAACAACGCCAAAACCTTCGTAGGAGGAGGTGTGTAAAAAGACCTTAGTTCTTTGCATCAACTCAATGACCTGTGGATGAGGCAACTCACCGGTGAGGGTTATATTATTTTGCAGGCCCATTTTAATAATAAATGATTCCAACCTTTCTTTTTCGGGTCCTTCGCCGACGAGCATTATTTTAATGGAAGGAATTTCTTTTTTTATGCCTTCCGCAATCTCTAAAAAAATATCATATTGTTTTAAAGGGATCAATGAACCTGTCCCGAGAATGTCAATATCTTTTTCATTTGAAAAGTTCTTGAATTGCTTTATATCGATCCCTGGCGGAACAACAAACTGAGGCCTGACGTCGTGATTCTTTTCAAATTCATCCTGGATAAAATCAGATAAGGCGATGAGCTCTCCAGGTTTTGGAATGATGGATCCGGGATATTTATTTTCCTTTTTTGCATCCTGTCCCAGGATCCAGCACAAATGTTTGATTCCATATTTGCCCGCGAATTTTTTTCCTGCCCAGGCACATTCATTATACCATAAACTAAACAGGCCGATTATTTTATTGCTCTCGTGTATTTCTTCCAGGGTTGATTGTATCCTTCGCCGTAGAATCAATTTTGTCAGCCATCCTTTATTTTTTCCTCCGAAAGGGATCACCTTTATCCCAAACCAGGAATATACATTGTCGTGATAAGGAAACTGAAAACTTAATACGATAATAGTCATGTCGGGATGCAACTCCTTCAAGGTTATTACAAACTGCTGATGCATAGGCAGGCAGGTTGTGTCCGATTCAGATTCGGGAAAACCCGGCGTTAGGATAATAAAAGTTTTTTCAGCCTTCATCCAGGGAAATGATTTTATTACAATAGGAGAGGCTTCGTTTATCATGAGTGATCATAACAATCATCTTTCCTTTTGCTGCCAACTCTTTGAAATCCTCCAACATTGAAATTTCCGAAGCTTCGTCTAATTCATTAAAAGGCTCATCCAGCAGAACAATTTCGGCATTTTTATAAACAGCCCTCGCAAGGGCAATACGCTGCTGCTGCCCGCCACTTATATTTTTTCCGTTCTCCGTAATGACTTTTTCAAGTCCTTCAGGATACGTTGCAACCAGCTGATTGATCCCCGATAAATCCAGTGCAAATTCTAAGTCCTCCTTTTTGTATCCATCTTCTTCAAGGGTAATATTTCGCAGGATTGTATCATGAATAAGAAAGGATTGTTGCCTGACATATGAGATTTGGGGCCAATAATTTTTTAATTCTTTCGGGTCTATCATGTTGTCATTAATAAGGATATTCCCGGACGAGGGGTAAAGAAACCCCAGCATTAGGTTCAATATTGTTGTCTTTCCTTTCCCGGATTGACCCGTGATCCCGATAAAATCACCTTTTTTCAGCGTGAGTGAAAAATCCGTAAGTACAGGTTGTTCCTGATATTGAAAATGTATGTTTCTTAATTCCATTGAGTGAATAGCTCCGGCTTCCTGCATCTCATGACGGACACCCGGTGATGTTTGGTTTTTCAGGTCGGCCACGGAGAATTCATAAGCCTTTATTTGCCCCGTAATGTTGATTATTTTAACAATGCCCGGAATGATCTTATAAGCTGCCGCCATAAAAGCACCTATCGTGATAAGGGTCGCGCTATCCTGGATGCCCGACCATTTGGCAATAACAATCAGGAGAAATAAGCCGAGTACCGCAAATATCTCGATAACGCGACTGGGCAAGGTTTGCATGGCCAGCGAGGCAAACAAATGCGTACTGAATTTTTTACGGGAGCGGATAAACCGATGCATAAAAAAATCATTCCGATCATA
>Ga0193726_1000512_pt1 | contig 40021 bp, 36 predicted proteins | sample H2c1metaG_FD_144928 | JGI IMG/M metagenome (GOLD analysis project Ga0193726, IMG submission 144928) | Soil microbial communities from a riparian zone of the East river system, Colorado, United States - H2c1 | ecosystem: Environmental > Terrestrial > Soil > Riparian zone | place: USA: East River... | reverse complement strand
TCAGCTCATCAAGGTCGCCTCGGCAGGCATCAGCATAGGATCAGTGCTCGGCCTGTGTGAAACCCTTGCCGTGATGACTGGTGGCTGGCTGTTGTGGGCGTCGCTGTCGCGGCGCGGGGGCGCGAGGATTGCGCGCAGCCTGTTCGCTGTTTCCTGCATCGTCTTCGGTCTGTCGCACTTTGTGTATGCGGGCTTTACCGCGGGAATGATTCCGCACTGGCTGCCGTTGCACCTGGGGTTGGCCTATGCGACCGGCGCCGGCCATCTCGCCGCCGGGCTCGCGATTCTTGTCGGCATCCGGGCGCGCTTGGCCGCGGTACTGGAGGCGCTGATGATGAGTTCGTTCGTGATTCTGGTGCACATCCCCAGCCTCATCGCCACGCCTTCGCCCGATTGGGCGCCCACCCTCCGCATTCAATTGACGGCGCTTTGGTGGGCGTCCGCCCTGGCCGCATCCGCTTGGATTGTCGCGCGTTCGCTGCGCGAATCGCCTTGACGCAGGACGCGCGCCGGCGCGCAGGCTACGGGGTGTCGTCGCGGCGCAGGAAGGCCAGCACCAGCGTCTCCGCCTTGCGCGGCGCGGCAAGGCTCAGGCTGCCGTTGAACACTCGGTGGATGAGACCCGAACGCCAGGAGTCGAACACCGCCGGATTGATGTAGGACTTGCGGCACACCGCCGGGGTGTTGCGCAGCTTGACCGCCACCTTCTTGACCACCTCGGCAATCTCACTCTTCAATACGCGTTCGCTCGGCGGCTGCGGCAGCGGCGTGCGCGCCAGCAAGGTAATGGCATGCAGCGTCGCGCCCCAGGTGCGAAAATCCTTGGCGGTGAAGTCATCGCCCATGGCTTCGCGCAAATAATCATTCACCTGGCCTGAATCGATCGGACAGCGCTGCCCCTCGTCGTTCACGTATTGGAACAGGTGCTGGCCCGGAATTTCCTGACAGCGCCGCACGATCTGCGCAATGCGCTTGTCGTCGATGAGTATTTCGTGCTGCACGCCGCCCTTGCCGCGGAAGTTCAATATCGCGCGCCCGTCGTGAATGAAGCTGACATGCCGATTGCGCAGCGTCGTCAGCCCGAAGCTCTTGTTGTCGCGCGCGTATTCGTTGTTGCCGATGCGAACCCGCGTTGCATCGAGAATGCTGACGACCACCGACAACACTTTTTCGCGCGGCAGACCGGGCAGTGCAAGATCGCGCCTGAGCTTGCGCCGCAACTTCGGCAGCGCCTCGCCGAAGGCCACCATGCGGTCGAACTTCGCGCTGTCGCGCACTTGCCGCCATTGCGGGTGGTAGCGATATTGCTTGCGGCCGCGCGCATCGCGGCCGGTCGCCTGCAGGTGACCGCGCGCCTTCAGGGAAATCCACACGTCCCGATAAGCCGGAGGAATGGCGAGACTGGCGATGCGCTTGAGCTCCTTGGCAGCCGCGAGCCGGCGGTTCTCCGGGGTCAGGTAGCGAAACCCCTTGCCCGTGCGCAAACGCCGAATGCCCGGCTCCGCGTCCGAGACGTAGATGAGGCCGGCCTCCACCGCCATTTGCGCCGCTTCGGCGGCGACGCCGGTGAGGTTCGCACTCGCTGGTGAGGATTTCAGGCTCATGGCGTGGGATTGTTAGCCATTCGAAAGTCCGCGCGCTAGACGCTTTCGGCGTCACCTGCGGAATTTGTGACGCAATTCTGTGACGCAATAGAGAGAAGGCCGCCACGGCTCCAACGCACCGCTCCCCGCGCGGCCGCGCACGGGATTACGTTACATTCGGCGTCAGGTCCCCAGGACCACGGTTTTCCTGGAGTGCAGCGCCAGCAGCACGTAGTAAACGATGCCGATGGCGATCCAGGAAGCGCCGAGAATTTTTGCCGCGCGGTCCATTTCATAGAGCACGTAGACAATGATGGCCAGCCCCGTTAATGGAAAGATCACATGCCGCAGCCAATCTCCACTACGTTCGCGGAAGAAGTAATGGTTGATCACCGACAGATGCAGTAGGACAAAACCGGTCAGGGCGCCGAAATTGACCACCCGGCTGAGGTCGTCCAAACGATGCGCAAAAAATAGACCCACCAGAAGCGACAGCAGAGACACCACCAGAGTGCTGACGTAAGGCGTCTGAAAGCGCGGATGGACCTTGGCGAGAATCGCGGGCAATTTTCCGTCGCGGGCCATGGCAAACAGAATGCGCGACACGGCGGCCTGGGCCGCCATGGCGTTGGCGATCGCCGATGCGATGACGGTGGCCAAGATCGCGGCCAGACGCAGCCACGCGCCGCCGGCGCGCTGCGCCACTTCGTAGAATGCGGTTTCCGCAGACGAAAAATGCATGCCGCGGGCCAAATCGGTCGCGATCCAGGTTTGCAGCATGAACAATGCGCCGACGAGCACCAGTGCCAGCACCGTGGCGCGGCCGACCGCACCGCGGTTCCCGCGGCTCTCCTCCGAGAGCGTCGAGATGCCGTCGAATCCCAGGAAGGACAGGACCGCGATCGACGTCGCGCCGGCTACCGTCGATGCGGAAAACACCTGCGGGTCATAGATGGGTCTGAGGGTCAGTCCGCCCGCCCCCGCGCCGCCGTACAGCGCGATCAACCCCAGGACGACGAACAGGGCCAGGGTCGCCAACTCCATCACCAGCATGTAGCGGTTGACCCTCGCCGTGAACTCGATGCCGAGCAAATTGACGAGCGCATTGATGGAAATGAAACCGACCAGCCATATCCACGCGGGGACGGCGGGGAAAATGGGCCGCAGCGCGACCGCGCTGATCAAGTAGAGCAACGACGGCACGAGCAGATAGTCGAGCAGGATCAGCCAGCCGGAAAAGAAGCCCGCAATCTCGTGCAGCCCACGCTGCGCGTAGGTATACACGGAGCCCGCCAGCGGAAACGCCTGCGACATGGCGGCGTAGCTGAGCGCCGTAAAAAACATGCCAATGAGGCCGAGCAGGTACGCCAGCGGCACCATGCCCTTGGACTCGTTCCAAACAAAACCGAATACCCCGAAGGGCGCTATCGGCACCATGAAGATCATTCCATAGATGACCAAATCCTTGGTCGTCAGAGCGCGGCGCAATTGTTCTTGGTATCCGAATTCTTGTAGCGACATGCGCGCCAGTCTAGATGATTATTGCGTGCACGGCGCGGCCGGGATTTCGTACAATGTCTCATGCGCGAAGTTCATCGACATACCATCCATCAATCCCACCACGGCTGGGACCACAGTTTTCCGCCGGCGGCGCGCATCGCTCCGGGCGATGAGTTGGAGTTCGACGTCGCCGATGCCTCGGGTGGACAGATCGGCAAGCACTCGACCGTTCACGATGTGGCCAAGCTGGATTTCACCAAGGTCAATCCGGTCGCAGGTCCGGTGTTCGTCGACGGCGCCGAACCGGGCGACGTGCTGAAGGTCACGCTGCTGTCGTTCGTTCCGTCGGGATGGGGTTGGACGGCGAATATTCCGGGCTTTGGATTGCTGGCCGACGAATTCAAGGAACCCGCGCTGCACCTGTGGCGTTACGACCCGGCGTCGCTGGCTCCGGCCTCGTTCGGCCATTGGGGCAAAGTACCGTTGAAGCCATTTACGGGAACCATCGGCGTGGCGCCTGCGGCGCCGGGCTTGCACAGCATCGTGCCGCCGCGCCGTGTCGGCGGCAACATGGACGTGCGCGACATCGCGCTCGGCACCGAATTGTTTCTCCCGGTCGAAGTGGCCGGCGCCCTGTTCTCCGTCGGGGACACCCACGCCGCGCAGGGCGACGGTGAAGTGTGCGGCACGGCGATTGAGAGTCCCATGCGAGTCGCCCTGCGGTTCGACTTGCTGAAGCGCGAACCGCTCGCCTTCCCGCGCTTCAGGACGGCAGGACCCGTGTCCCGCCATCTCGATGCCAAGGGCTACGACGTGACCACGGGCATCGGCCCGGATTTGATGGCGGCGGCGCGCGACTCCGTCAGGTCGATGATCGATCTATTAGGCCGGCAACGCGGCATGCCCGCCCTCGACGCCTACCTGTTGTGCAGCGTCTGCGGTGATCTGCGCATCAGCGAAATCGTCGACATCCCGAATTGGACGGTTTCCTTCTACCTGCCGCGCATTGTGTTCGACTGAGCGGAGAGCAGGCCTCAGTTATCCGGTGCGAGCTGCACCAACATCTTCCCGGTGTTCACCCCGCTGAAGAGCCCGATCAGCGCGGCGGGCGCCTCCTCTATCCCCTGCAGTACCGTGGTGCGGTACTTGATGCCGCCTTCCTTCAGCCAACGTTTCATATCGACCAAGAATTGCGCGCGCAATGGCTCGAAGTCGTAGACCACGAAGCCCGTCATCGTGAGCCGGTTGTAGATCATGTTCGAGAGCGTGGTCACGGGTTCGGAGATGGCGCCGACATTGTTGTAGGCCGAAATCATGCCGCAGACCGCGATTCGGCCGTGCACGTTCATGCGCGGCAATGCCGCGTTCAAATGCTCGCCGCCGACGTTGTCGAAGTACACGTCTATTCCCCGCGGCGCCGCCGCCTTGAGGGCGCCGCGCAGCCCGCCGTTCTTGTAGTTGATGACCGCGTCCAATCCGAGGTCGTCCTTGAGCCAGCGGCATTTCTCATCCGAGCCGGCGCTGCCGATCACATAGCAGCCCTTGATCTTGGCAATCTGAGCGGCCACGCTGCCCACGGCTCCCGCGGCGGCGGACACGAACACATTCTCACCTTCCTGCAGCGCCGCCGTCGCCAGCAACCCACCATAGGCCGTGAGGCCGGTCAACCCGAGCACGCTCATGTGGGCGGGCAACGGAATACCCTCGGCATCGAGCTTGGCAACTCCCGCCCCCTCGGCAACAAAGTACTGACGAAACCCCTGCATGGACTGCACGATGTCGCCCTCTTCGAAGCCGGGGTGGCGCGACATGAGCACGCGGCCGACGGCGCCGCCGGCCATCGCCACGTTCAGCGGCGTTTGTCCGGCCAGGCGCGGACGCATGGCCGGATCCACCGACATGTAGATGTTCTGCACCAGCAGCTGGTCGTCGGCAGGCTCGCCGACCTCGGTGTCCACGATCGCGAATTGAGCGGGCGTGGGCAATCCCTGTGGCCGTTCCAGTAGATGGACTTCTTTGCTTCGCATCGCCGGATTATAGTAGCGGCGCCCGGCTCCGTACGAGGACAACACGATGTGGATGAACAACCCAGCATTCAAGTTTGGATCCTGCACCGCGGCAGGGGTGGCGCTCGCCCTCGCCGCCGGCTCCGCAATGATGGGACCCCGGGCCTTTGCATCGGGCGTCTCCAAACACTATGTCCTGCCGGCGACGGCGGACAACGTTCAATGGGGCTGGTACGACCCCGCCGAGAAGCCCAAGCTCACCATTCATTCCGGCGACACAGTTTCCATCGAGACCCTTGCGCATTCCCTCGGGCAAATCAAACCCGGCGTCGGCATGGACGAGATCATGAAGCTGCGCAAGGAAAACGGCGGCGGCGGCCCGCACTCGATCACCGGGCCGATTTACGTCGAAGACGCCGAACCCGGCGACACGTTGGAGATTCACTTCGTCAAGATCGTTCCTAAGTCCGATGCCTTCAATTTCAATCTTCCGGGCAAGGATTTTCCGAGTGTCGGGCTGTTGCCCGGGGAGTTTCCCGACGGATTCGTCCGCTACTACAAATTGGACCTGGCCAAGATGCAGACCGAGTTCAAGCCGGGGATCGTCATCGATCTGAAGCCCTTTCCGGGAACCTTCGCCGTGGGGGTCGATCCAAACGAGCCAGAGGCCAAGGCCGGGCCGCCGATCCATGATGCCAAGGGACGCACCAGCACTCTGCGGCCATGGAAGAATGGTTCGAACATGGATTTGAACGAATTGCAGACGGGTTCGATTTTGTATCTGCCGGTGTTTCTCAAGGGAGGATTGATCTGGACCGGCGATTCGCACTGCCGGCAGGGCAACGGCGAGGTCAATTTGACGGCGCTCGAGTGTGCCTACAAGGAAATCGAGATCCGTCCGGTGGTGCGCAAGGATTTAAAGACCGACTGGCCGTGGGCGGAAACGAGAACCCACTGGATCTTCATGGGTTACGATGAAGACCTGAATCAGGCGATGAAAATTGCGGTCGAGCAGACCGTGCATTGGCTCACCACGCAATCCATCGTCCCCATGAGCCATGAAGAGGCCTACGCACTGACGTCGATCGTCGGCGATTGCCGCGTCACCCAGGTGGTCGACATCCGCAAAGGCGTCCATTGCATGATCCCGAAGTCGGTATTCCGCAACTACCATCCCGCTGGGCGAACCGAGTGATCGGCGCCGGTCAACCGAACCCACCTCTCCACCGTTATTTAGCCATCGGCGCCTTCAACGAAGAGGAATTCTCATGAACACCTGCAGCAAATTGACGGCCTTGGTCGGTATGGCCCTATGCCCCGTCCTGTTCGGCTCCCAAACCTGCGTTGCAGCCGAGCCGGCGCCGGCGGCAACCCACGATCTCGGCGTGTGGCAGAAGCACCAATACTCATTCGTGTTCATGGGATTCACGTCGACCTATTCCTGTGATGGATTGGCCGACAAGATCAGAGTCTTGTTGATCGCGGCCGGGGCGCGGCGCGATTCGACATCGCAGCCCGGAGCGTGCGCGGCCGGCTTCGGGCGCCCGGACAAGTTTGCCCGGGCCACGTTGACGTTCTACACGCTGGCCCCGGCCGGCGCCGATGCGGCCGCCGGCGCAAAACCCGTCAATGCGGCATGGCGCCCCGTGGCGCTGAGCCCTCGCTCGCCGCGCGAGTTGAGCATCGGCGACTGCGAACTCGTCGAACAGTTTCGCAACAATGTGCTGCCCATGTTCACGACCCGCAATATTGAGAATCGCGTCAGTTGCGTCCCGCACCAGAACTCCGGATCGAGCATCGATTTACGCTTCGAATCGCTGGCGGCGATTCCGGCCGCCCCCGGCGGCGCGGCGGCTCAGCCCGGGGGCACATAAATCGCGCGACCCCTTCCGGTTTTCTTGAAGATTCCAAACGCCCCACCGACTCCGAGCGAGATCGAGGAGTTGTGAGTATACGAATCCGTGCCCACTCCGGTGCCCAGAGAGGTGGTTTGGACGTCGGAGAAGTCTCCTAGAATGAGCCCATTGGCGCCGAGCTTGGCCGCTCGTTGCTTGAGGCGCGCGATCACCGTGTCGATGGAATGCTGGCCGCCCGGCTGAAATACGCTACGACTGTAGGCATTCACAACGGCCACCTCTTCGAATGCCGGCGGCGGCTGCGTGTAGATCTTGACGTCGGCGGCAGCAATCGGCGGTCTTGCGGAGCCGACCAGCATGAAGGCCGAGGTCGTGCATGCCGACAACCACGCTAGGAAGCACGCGCCGAGGCCGCAACGCTTGATCATCCTCATCGCCGTAGGTTAGCACCGCCGGCTCAAACGCTCCTCCCTAGGGATGCTCATCCCGTAAGCGGCCGCCCAGCGCCGCCGACACACTGGCAATGAATGCGCCCACCAACATGGAGAGCGCAGTGTAAATGGCCGCCTGCGCCGCAGCCTTGTCCGCCAACTCCGGTGCGGCTGCCGCCGAGGCGACCACCTCTCGGCCGCCGCCCGCGGCGAGCGAGGTGACCAGTGCGGCCGCAACCACCGCAGCGGCCACCAAAACCGTCGCCACCGCCCAAGTCACCAGCCCGTGCGCGGTGTCGCGAAAAAATACCTCATGAGTGTGGGTGCCGATCCACCGCGTGCGCAGCCTGCCGGCCAGGTAGCCGCCAACCGCGGCGGACAGCCATTGCGTCACGATCAGCCAGATGGCGGAGGTTGCGGCGAACTCGGCGGCCGAAACGGCATGCCCGGGCCAGGGAGAAATCGTTGCGAAACCCAGACCGGTGCCGAGCAGCAGCAATATCATCGTGACCGCGGCCGCCACGACGGCCCCGGCCATGATGGCGGCCCAAGATACCGCCGCCGGCGAAGTGGATTGCGGGATGGCTTGCGCTGATCCCAGGCGCGTCTCGTCCATACGTGTGCTCAATGGTGCGAGCACATGGCGAGCAACAGGATGATCGGAAGAGGGACCCCCAGCAGCCAAAGTAGAATTCCGCGGCCCATGTTGTGTGTTCCTTGTAGTATTGAACGATGAGAGCGCAGTCGCTCGTTTCACTCTACGGAGCATACGTTGCCCGCAATCGCGGCCAGTATCCATTCCCGCATTGATTCATTGACTGTAAGGAGTTTCTTACGGCGAGCGATGCATGCGCTGCGCCGCGCGCCGGCGTTTTCCGTGTGCGCGGCGGCGGCATTGCTCGCCAGCTGCGCCAGCGGACCGCCCGCGGCCGCTCCGGAGGCAAGCGAGGCGCGCGTTCGCGCAGCGATCGAGAGCGCCCTGCCGCGCACCGCTGCCGACCGCAGCGGCTGGAGCAGCGACATCTACGCGGCGCTGACCGTGCTCAACATCGATCCCAGCCGCGAGAATATTTGCGCAGTCATCGCGGTGATCGGGCAAGAATCCGGATTTCAGGTCGATCCGGTGATACCGGGATTGCCCGCCATTGCCTGGCGCGAGATCGACGGCCGCGCTGAGCGCGCGGGCGTGCCCCCCGTCCTCGTTCACACCGCATTGAAGCTGAAGTCCGCCAACGGGCGCAGCTATGGCGAACGCATCGATAGCGCCAGGACTGAAAGAGATCTCAGCGACATCTACGAAGACTTCATTGATGCCGTGCCGATGGGCCGAAGCCTGTTTGCGGAGCGAAATCCCATCCGCACCCGTGGACCGATGCAGGTCAACATCGAATTTGCGGAACGATATGCGTCCGCGCGGCCCTATCCGTATCCGGTAAAATCGAGTATCGCGGATGAGGTATTCACTCGCCGCGGAAGCGTGTACTTCGGCACCGCGCACCTGTTGGCCTATTCGCCGCCCTACGATTCCTACCTGTACCGCTTCGCCGATTTCAATGCGGGTCAATACGCAAGCCGCAACGCCGCCTTTCAAAGCGCGCTGAGCCGCATTTCCGGCGTGACCGTCGTTCCCGACGGCGCACTGCTGCCCCACCGCGTCGACGCGGGCAATCCCGGCAGTACGGAGTCGGCGGCGCGCGCGCTCGGCAAGCGGCTCGACATGAGCGACGATGCGATTCACGCCGCTCTCGAGCAAGGCAGGAGCGCGGAATTCGAACAAACGCACCTCTATCGGCAGGTGTTCGCTCTCGCTGAACGAGCGGAAGGACGGCCGCCGCCGCGCGCTGCGTTGCCGCGAATTCGACTGCATGGCCCAAAAATAGAGCGCCGCCTGACCACCGAATGGTACGCCCGTCGAGTCGATCAGCGCTTCAATCGCTGCCTGAACCAACAGTAATGAAATGAAACGCGCGGCCGGTCGGCCGCGATGTTACTTGGCGGCGGGGCGCGCGCTGCGCTTTTCGCGAATGTATCGCTCGTTGGTGATTTCGATCACCGCGTGCCTGCCCGTCGCACCGACATCCTTCCGTGGTTCAATGGTCTGATCCGCAAAGCGCTGGCGCTCGGCGGCGCTCACGCGCTTGATCGTCGGCTTCTCATAATACTCGGTGAGGTAGCTGGCGACCGCGCCGGCAGAAATTTCTTCGCCGAAGAATCCCAGACGCAGCGAATGCACGATGCGGCCTTGATCGATGCCGGCAACGGAATACAAACGATAGGCGGTGAAGATATCGAGGTTGGGCACCGCCTCCGGATCGAAGGGATCTTCCGACTGCGACAATTGGATCACGAACCAGCGCAGAGCTTGGTCATCTTCCAGCTCGACCGTCGTCAACGCGCGCATGGTCTGCGTGGACTCCAGGTTGACCGGCGTATCGAGAACTTCAACCGGGCGCGGCGCCGTCACTCTCGGCGGGGCGATTGCCGCAGGCGCGGACGGTGAAAGTGCCGGCGGGGCTGCGGCAGAAGTCCCGGGTTTTGCGCCCATGAACCGTCGCGACATGGTAGCCACGGTTGACAGCAGCGAGTTCGATGGCGCGGCGGGCGAATTGTTGGAGCGCTTCACGGCAGCTTGAGCAGCCTTGAGTTGAGCGTCTGCTCTGGCCTGCGCCTTGGCCTGCGCGTCCGCTTTGGCCTGCGCTTCTGCTCGGGCTTGGGCTTCCGCCTTGGCCTGCGCTTCCGCCTTGGCTTGCGCTTCCGCCTTGGCTTGCGCTTCCGCCCTGGCTTGCGCTTCCGCCCTGGCTTGCGCTTCTGCTCGGGCTTGTGCTTCCGCTCGGGCTTGTGCTTCCGCTCGCGCTTGTGCCTCTGCTCTGGCCTGCGCTTCTGCTCTGGCTTGTGCTTCCGCCCTGGCCTGCGCTTCGGCTCGGGCCTGTGCTTCCGCTCGGGCTTGTGCTTCGGCTCGGGCTTGTGCTTCGGCTCGGGCTTGTGCTTCGGCTAGCGCCCGTGCCTCCGCCGCCTGGGCCTCGGCCAGCGCTTCGGCCGCGGCTTGAGCTTCAGCCCAGGCTTGCGCCTCGGCTCTGGCTTGTGCTTCTGCGCGGGCTTGCGCTTCCGCCCTTGCTTGGGCTTCGGCTCGGGCCTGCGCTTCGGCTCTGGCTTGTGCCTCCGCCCTGGCCTGTGCTTCCGCTCTGGCCTGTGCTTCAGCCCGCGCCTGCGCGTCAGCCTTCGCTTGCGCCTCGGCTTTTAGTTTCGCTTCGTGTTTCGCGTGCGCCTCAGCCTGGGCCTTCGCTTCGGCCCTGGCCTTCGCGTCAATCTTGGCTTGGGCGGCGGCTTTTGCCTTTGCTTCCGCCTTGGCCTTGGCATCTATCTTTGCCTGTATCGGTGCAAGCGCGCGTCGGTCGTCGGCATCCACGGTGGCCGTCAACGCGCCGGGATATTCATCCCGCACTGTCTTGAGGGCTGCATCCGCCTCATCCTCGGTGTTGAACGGGCCAAACCGCAGCCGATAGCGCATGCGCCGATCTTCGGTGCGCTGCACCTGATACACATGCGCGTTTTCGTTGCCGCCGAAGTTCTTGGGCGGCAGGGTGATGGGTGCGGTCGACGTACTGAGATTGATGACGAAGGGGCCCGGGCCGCCGAGACGGACCGTTTCCGGCAAAGGCGCAAATAAGTCATCGATGGTCAGGTGCCAAATGTCTCCGCTCAATGGCGATTTTGTCGGCGCTGCCATGTATGTCTTTTCCACCAACGGTTGGAGTGTCGTGAGGATAGTGTCTAAGCACGTCTGGTGATACCGTGATCGGCGTCTCCTCGCGGCGACAAAGTCCGCGAAAGTCGTTTTATGTCAAGACAAAAGGGCTGCAATCGAGATCGATTTCAATGCGAGCGCCCGCGACGCGCTGAATTAGAGCGCGTTATGTCCACTGCGCGCACTCGCGCGCAGCGGCGCCATTCACCCACCTATTTTGATTTCGCGGCGTAGACCTCACGGCCGTCCAGGTAAGTTGCCATGACCTTCGTGTCGTGCAACTCGAAGGGATCGATCGAGAATATGTCGCGGTCGAGCACGATGAAATCACCGCGCTTGCCCGCCTCGAGACTGCCGGTGGTGCGCTCCTGTTTCAGCGCGAACGCGGCATTGATGGTGTAGGCGTCCACCATGTCCTGCAGGTTCAGGCTTTGTTCGGGAAGCAGCGGCGGGCGGCCTCGCCGCTCGGAGCGGGTGATGCCATGCTCCATCGCCGTGAATGCATCGAAGCTGCTGACGCCCCAATCGCTGCCGCCGGCGATCTTGGCGCCGGCGTCGCGCAAGGAGCGCGCGGGATAGAGATGGCGGGCACGCTCCGCGCCGATATACTTCACCGTCGCGCCGTCGATGTAATCGTCGCGCTGCGCCCAGAGCAGCTGAAAATTGGCGATCACGCCCAATTCTCGAAAGCGCGCGAAATCCGCCGGATCGATCAGTTCCAGATGGGCGATCTGGCCGCGGTTATCCAGCGCGCCGTTGTGTTTGCGGGCATCCGCGAACGCGTCCAACGCGGAGCGCACCGCTCGATCGCCGATCGCGTGAATGTGCACGGTCAATCCCGCCGCATCCGCCGCCGTCACGATTTTGTTGAGGTTCTCCTGGGTGAAATACGCTGGCCCGCGGTTCTCGGTCGGGCGGCCCTGAGCGTCGAGGTAGGGTTCGAGCAGCGCCGCTGTCTGCGACGGATACTCGATGACGCCATCGGCAAAGATCTTCACGGCGTCGGCGCGCAGAAAATCCGGATCGATCGCCCATTTCGCCCGAAATTTCACCGCCTGGTCGGCCAGCACGGCGGCAGTCTCGTGCAGATTCTTCAAATACAATGAAGCGCGCACCCGCATATCCAGCCGATGCGTATCGTACAAGCGTTTGTAGATCTGCATCAGGTGATCGTCGGCGGCGGCATCCTGTACGGAGGTGATGCCGGTGGCGCGCATCGAATCGAGCGCCTTGCTGAGTTGCGCCGCCTCATGATCGAGGCTCGCCGGCGGTATGGCGGCGGTGGCCATTTCCGCGGCAATGTCCCGCAGCGTGCCCGTCGGCTTGCCCGCGGCGTCGCGCTCGATGTGGCCGCCGGCGGGATCCTTGGTTCGGGCCGTGATCTTGGCGAGTTTCAGTGCCGCGGAATTGGCCCACACGGTATGTCCGTCCGAACCGCCGAGAACCATGGGGCGATCGGCCAGTATGGAATCCAGATCCGCCAAGGTGAGCGTGAGCGCGGATGGGTTGACCATGATGACTTCGAACCACTCGCTGCTCGCGCCGGGATGCGCCTTGAGGCAGGCCGCGACTTGGGCTTTGACCTCCGGCGGAGTGATCGGCCGGTCGTCGAGGCTGCACTTGCCGAGATCCTGAGCACTCTGCGCGGGATGGGTGTGGGCATCGATGATCCCCGGCAGCACGACGCGTCCGGCAAGATCGATCTTGCGGGTTTTCGCCCCGATCAACGCGCCTATCGCCTGATCCGTGCCGACGGCGATGATGCTGTTGCCGCGCACCGCCAATGCCTGCACCACGCTGCGACTCGCATCCTCGGTATGAATTTTCCCGTGCAGCAGCACCAGGTCGGCTGCTTCAGGCGCCGTTGCCGCTGCCGCTGCGGTACATCCCAACCCGACCGCGCATAAAAAGGCCGCGAGGTATTCCGTTCTCACTGATCTACTCTCCCCTTGCCGTGCGAATGAAACTGATGACTTCAGCAGCGATGACGTCGAGCATCTGCGCCACGCGCGGCACCTGGCAGACACCCTGCTCATCGAACACTTTCTCCGTCGAATTGATGGCCGCGCCGAGCGGTGTCGGCCAGCCGCGCAGCGCATGCACGATGTCGCGCAGCGCCCCCAACGTATTCACGGCGCCCGGCCAGCCGCCGGCCGTCGCAATGCAGCCGACGGCGCGGCCGCTGAAGTACGGCCGCGGATCGGTGCGCAGATCTTCGGCATAATCCAGGGCATTTTTCACGAGGCCGGAAATGCTGCCGTGATAGCCGGGCGAGCCCAAAATGATGCCGTCGGCCAGGGCGAGTTCGGCCACCAGCTCGCGGGCGCCGTCGCTGCGCTCCGGATTGCCGGGTTCGTACATGGGAAGCTGCAGCGCAGCTCCGCTGATGAGCTTGGTTCTTGCGCCGGCGCGCTCCGCGGCCGCGAGCACGTGGCGCATGGCCCGCTCGGTCGATGAATGGGAGCGCAGCGTCCCGCCGACGGCAACGATGTAGGGCGAACTCATTGCGGAATCCTACACGGTATCGCAGGCGTTGATCAGTGCGCCGCGTCGGTGCCGCGTCCGGTGAACGGCGGTCTGGAGAGCCAGATGAAGGGTATCAACAGAAAAAAGATGCTGCCGAGCACATAGAACACATCGTTGACTCCGAGGTTCATCGCCTGATTCGAGATGACCTGATCCACGTAGCGCAGCGCTGCGGATCCGGTGATGCCGTGGTCGGCGAGCTGCGCCTGGTACTGGCTCCAGGCGCCCGCGGCGCTGCGGACATGCTCGGTCAACACGGCGTGATGGTAGTCGGTGCGCCGGTTCCAAATAAAAACCGTGGTGGCGGTCGAGACGCTGCCCGCCATGGTGCGCAGGAAGTTGCTCAATCCCGACGCCGATGCCAAATCGCCCGGCGGAATTCCCGACAACAGTATTTGATTCAGGGGCAGAAAGAAAAATGCCACGCCGAGGCCCTGCAGAAAACGCGGCGTGGCGAATTGGCCGAAACTGGCGGTCTCGTTCAGGGTGGCGGTCCAATAAATGGCGCAGCCGAATACCAGGAACGCGAAGCTCACGGCCAGACGCAGATTCATTCGATTCATGTTCCTGCCGACGATGGGCGCGGCCACCAGGGTCAGCAGTCCGACCGGAGCGACGGCGAGGCCGGACCAGGTGGCGGTGTATCCGACCGTGGTTTGCAGCCAGAGCGGAAAGATGATGTTGACGCCGGAAAACGCGAAGTAAGCCACGCCGATGACCAGCGAACCCACCCGAAAATTACGGCGCTCGAACAGATGCAGATCGATGACGGGATGCCGGTCGGTGAGTTCCCAGGGAATCAAGAAGGTGAGACAGACCAGCGACACCGCCGCCGCCGCAACGATCACGTCGGAATTGAACCAGTCCTTCTCGTTGCCATTGTCCAGCATGAACTGCAGGCTGCCGACGCCGATGACCAACAGCGCCAGGCCGACCCGGTCGATGGGCAGCTTCACCTTGTACGATTCGCGGCGGCGCAGGATCGACCAGATCACGGCCACGGCAAACGCGCCCACCGGCAGGTTGATATAGAACAGCCAGGGCCAGGACAGATTGTCCGTGATCCAGCCGCCGATGATCGGCCCCGAGATGGGCGCAACGACGATGACCATTCCCCACAGCGCGATCGCCATGCCGCGCTTTTCGATCGGGTAATTGCGCAGCAGGATGGCCTGCGCCACCGACATCATCGGCCCCGACACCAACCCTTGCATGAGCCGCGCACCGATGAGCATCGGCAGGCTGGTGGCAAGGCCGCACAGCGCCGAGAAGCACATGAACAGCAGGATGGACGTGGTGAGCGTGCGTACTTCGCCGAAGCGGCGGCCGATCCAGCCCGTGAGCGGCTGCATCACGGCGGCCGCGAGCATGTAGGAGCTGACGGTCCAGGTGCCTTCCGAGGTGCTCACTCCCAGGCTGCCGGAAATGTGCGGCACCGACACGTTCACGATCGTCATGTCGAGAATTTCCATGAACGACGCCGTGGCGATTCCCGCCGTCAGCAGCAACAGCTTACCGCCGCGCAACGGCGGGTATTCGGGCGCCGTCGCGGTCCGTCCAGGTTCAGCCATGGCTGCAGCGGCGGTTAACGGCCTTGCTGGAGATTGCCGCGGATGACGGCGTCGGCCTCGGCGTTCGCCTTGTCGAGGTCCTGGGTATAGACCTGCGTATCGCCCACGGGCGTATCGGTCGCCGTCGTGGCCAACACCGGCCCGTCGCGGTGGGTGGTGTCCACCGTCACGGTGGCCGACAGGCCCACGCGCAGCGGCGACTTCACCAGATCGCCATCGTCGATCTGAATTCGCACCGGCACGCGCTGCACGACCTTGATCCAATTCCCCGAGGCGTTTTGCGCCGGCAACAGCGAGAACGCGGCGCCGGTGCCGGCGGCCATGCCTTTGACATGGCCATGGAATATGAAGGACCCGCCGTACAGATCGCTGCGCACTTCGGCGGCCTGGCCGATGCGCAAGTGGCGCAGCTGCACCTCCTTGAAATTCGCATCCACCCACAGCGAGTTCAGCGGAATCACGGTCATGAGCGCCTGCCCCGCCTGGATATGCTGGCCCAATTGCACGCTGCGTTCCGCCACATAGCCGGTGACCGGCGCGACGACCGCATTGCGTTGCGCGGCGATCCAGGCATCGCGGAAGGCGGCCTTCGCCTGCAGCACGGACGGATTGTCCTCAACTTGGGTACCGTCCACCAACGCGTGGGAGGATATCGACTGCCGCTGGGCTTGAGTCAGCGCGGCGCGCGCCATGTCGACGCTTTCGCGCGCATGACGCACTTCTTCCTGGGCAATCGCATGCTCGGCCAGCAGCGGTTCGCGTTTGGCCAGATCGGCCTCGGCCCGTGCCAGTTCGAGCCGCCGAGTGTCGATGACCGAGTCGTATTGATCCGCGGTCGCCCTCTCCTGGCGCACTTGGCGCACGGTCTGCGCCAGCGCGCTGGTGGAGCGGCTCAAGCTGGTCTGTGCATCGACGGGGTCGAGGCGCACCAGCACCTGGCCCGCCTTGACCAGCTGCGTGTCGTCGGCGAGCACGGCGATTACCGTGCCGGAAATCTGCGCCGAGATCACCACCTTGTTGCCGTTCACATAGGCATCGTCGGTGCGCTCGCGCTTGTCCAGCACCAGCACCCAGTAGGCGGCCCACAAGATGCCCAAAACGATGAATATCACCGCAATGAGAATCAGGATATTGCGCCGCTTGCCCGGGGTGGGTGCGGATGCAGTGGCTGCCGGCTCTACGTTTGCATTCATGGTGTCGTCGCGTTTTGAGTCGAATGAGTGTTCGCAAGCTCCGGCGGGCTTTCGTAGCCGCCGCCGAGCGCACGCTGCAGAGCGATGTCCGCCGCGAGCGCCGCGGCATCGAGCTGCAGCAGCGCGTCGCGCTGCTCTAGCAAAGTTTCGGTGGCGGCAAGTTCGCTGCGCGCGTCTGTGATTCCCTGGCGCACGCGCGCCGCCGCGCTGCCCTGCAGCTGCAGCGCAGCGTCGACCGCGATGGTGCGCTGGACGCGCTGCGCGGCGATCTGCGAACGGGTGGTGGCCTGCATGGCAACGTCGCGGGCCGCGCTCACCAGCGTGTCCTGGTAGCTCGCGACGGCCGAATCGATCGCGGCCTGGTTCGCGCCATAGCGCGCCTTGAGCCTGCCGGAATCGAATATGGGCAAATGAATCGCGGCGCTTGCCTGCGGCACCCGGCTGCCGTACTCCAGCAATTTGCCGACGTCGATGCTGGACAGACCCAGCAGCGCGTTGATGGACACGTCCGGATAGAACTCAGCGCGCGCCGCAGCCAAGCCTTTCTCGGCGGCTTCCACGCGCCAGCGGCTTGCCGTGATGTCCGCGCGGCGTGAAATCAAATCGATTTTGACATTGTCGGGCAGCTCGGCCGCCAGCGCAGGCAAGGGCTGCGGCTGCAACGGCGGAAGTTCCGAGGCGGAGCGGCCCACCAACGCGGCCAGCGCAACCACCCGCAACTTTGCCGATCCCTCCAGCGCGGCGATCTGTTCGCGCGCGCCGGCCAGGGAGAGATCGGTGCGATGCGTGCTGTCGGCGGCGTCCAGGTCCGCCTTGACGCGGGAGGCGGCGATCGCGCCCTCGCGCTGCACCGTGTCGGCACGCTCGCGCGCCAGGCTGATGCGGATCTGATCGGCCTGCCAGCCAAAGTACGTGTCCGCAATCGAGCTTGTCAGCATCAAGGCGGCGGCGCTGCGATCCGCCTCCGCCGCGTGCGCCTGGTCCATGGCCTGTTCCACCGCGTCGCGCTGCTTGCCCCACCAATCAAAGGTATAGCTTGCCTGCAGCCCCAAGTCCGCCTGGTTGTACCACGTGAAGCCCAGCAACTGCGGCGGTATCAGGCCATTGTCGCTCAACCGCTGCCGATCGATGTCGGCACTCGCATCGACGCGCACCCCGGATGCGGCGCCGGCGATTCGCACCGACTGGCGCGCAGAATCAAAGCGGGCGTGCGCGGTGGCCAGCGTCGGGGAGGAGGCCACCGCCAATTCGATCAGGCGGTCGAGCGTGGGGTCCTGATAATGCTTCCACCACTCTTTTGCCGGCCAATTGCGCCCGGCCGACTCGAGGCCATCCAACGGCGCCGCCTCAGGCAGTGGCACCGGCTTTTGCTTCGGCGGCAAGCCCGCGCAGCCGGCGCACAGTAGAATCAACGCCGCGGCGCCGCGCCAATTCACAGCGCCTGCTCCGGCACATCCATTTTCTGCGACTCTTCCAGGTTCAGATGCAGCCGCTTGAGCTGCGAAATCAATTGCACCTGTTCCGCCTCGCTGAATTCCGCCAGCATTCCGCGCAGCGACACGAACATCTTGGGAAGCAGGCGGCGCACCAGGTCCTCACCCTCTTCCGTAATGCGCAACACCATGCGCCGCCGGTCCTGGGCGCTGAGCACGCGAGTGATGAGATTGCGGGTGACCAAGGCATCGCTGATGCGCGACATGTTCGCCGGACTTTGCGCCGCGCGCGCGCACAGATCACTCGGATGCGCCACGCCCTCAGGCTGGGAGAACAAGGTGGTCAACACGCGAAATTCCGCTTCCGCGAGTCCGAACGGCCGGATCTGCTGTTCGAACTTCGATGCCATCTCGCGGCCCATATGCAGGATCAGCCGGCACAACAGGATCTCGTTGAAGGGCAAATCCGGCATTCGCGCGCTCAAGGCCCGGAGGTTCGCCTCCAACTTGTCGAATTGAGTCTCGCTGTAATTCATTTGCAGTAATTAATTTGCATACTAACCATTATATGGAATATATTTTACCAAATGAATATCTACAATGTAAATACTTCTTGCATTGTTAAACGAGGCATGTCATTTTTTGGCCTGAAGGCCCGCCCGGGCCTCTCAATCCCCATTTGGACTCCTATAAGCCCTGCTATTGATTGACTGCCATGGCATCTAACTCACCCCGTCCATCATCCAAGCAAGCCGCAGTGCGCGCGGCAATGGCTGCCGGCGCCCTGCTGTCGAGCTGTGCCGTGGGTCCGAATTTCAAGGCTCCGCCAGCGCCGCCCAACGCGCGCTTCGTGCCCGCCGGCCAGCTGCCGGCCGAGACGGCGGCGGCGCCCTTGCCGGGCGGCCAAGCGCAGCGCTTCGTCGACGGCCAGGATATTCCCGGCCAGTGGTGGACCTTGTTTCAGTCCGCGCAACTCAACGCCTTGATCGAGCGCGCCCTGAAGAACAGTCCCACGCTCGAGTCCGCGCAAGCCTCGCTGCGGCAAGCCAAGGAACTCGCTGCTGCGCAGCGCGGCAGCTATTACCCGAGCGTCTCCGGCGCCTTTGAAAGCCAGCGCCAAAAAGCCTCGGGCGCGGCCTTCGGCATACCCGGATTCCCCAGCTCCTATTTCTACAACCTCGACACGGCGTCCGTGAACGTGTCGTACACGCTCGATGCCTTCGGCGGCACGCGGCGCCAGGTCGAGGCGCTGCAAGCGCAGGCCGAGTATCAGCAGTTTGCGCTCGAAGCGAGTTATCTGACGCTCACCGCCAATATCGTGACCACGGCGGTCAACGAGGCCTCGCTGCGCGCGCAAATTGCCGCGACCGAACAGATCTCGCAATCGCAGCAATCGCAGCTCAGCATCGTGACCCGCCGCTTGGGCGCCGGCGGCGCTTCACGCGCCGACGTGCTGCAGCAGCAAGCCGTCCTGCAAAGCACGCTCGCCTCGTTGCCCGTGCTGCGCGCCCAGCTCGCGCAGCAGCACAATCAACTCGCGGCCTACTTAGGCAGCCTGCCCGCCGATTACACAGACGCAGACTTTGAACTCGACTCGCTCGCCATGCCGCAGGATCTGCCCGTGAGCCTGCCGTCGAAGTTCGTCGAGCAGCGCCCCGATGTGCGCGAGTACTCGGCCTTGCTGCATGAGGCCACGGCGCAGGTCGGAATCGCGACGGCCAACATGTTGCCGCAGATCACGCTCACGGGCAGTTACGGCCAGAGCTCCTCCACTCTCGACAACCTTTTCGCCTCATCGTCGAATGTCTGGAGTCTCATCGGCTCGCTGACGCAGCCCCTCTTCAAGGGCGGCCAATTGCGGCATCAACGCCGCGCCGCGGTGGCCGCCGCTCAGGAAGCTGCCGCCAATTACCGGGCGACGGTGGTCGTTGCCTTCCAGAACGTCTCGGACACGCTGTACGCGCTGAGCGCCGATGCGGACGCCCTCGCCGCCCAGGCGCTGGCGGAACGCACGGCGGCCGAGAGCCTGACGATGGTGCAGGCGCAGTACCAGAGCGGCGCCGCCAGCTACGTTCAAGTGTTGAGCGCCCAGCAGAACTATCAAACCGCCGCCGTCGCACTCATCAAAGCGCGCGCGCAGCGCTTCGCAGACACGGCGGCGCTGTTCCAGGCGCTCGGCGGCGGCTGGTGGAATCGCAGTGAGGCATTGGCTGACATTCAAAAAACGAGAGAAGCTCCGTGACCAAACGCATGATCATCATGATTGTAGGGGTAGTCCTCTTGCTGGCCGTGATCGGCTCCGTGGTCGTCCGGAACATCATGAAACAGATTGCCCAAGGGGCGGCTCCCCAGCCCGCGGTGGTGGTCACCGCCACCCAGGTGTCGCCGCAGGAGTGGCAGCCGCAACTGAACGCGGTGGGCAGCTTGCGCGCGGTGCAGGGTGTGGACGTCACCACGGAAATTGCGGGCTTGGTGCGTGAGATCCGCTTCAAGTCCGGCGACGAAGTCAAAGCGGGCGCGCTGCTGATTCAATTGAACGCGGATTCCGATCTGGCGCAGCTGGCCTCGCTCAAAGCCGCCGCCGACCTGGCGCAGGTCACGCTGACGCGCGACCAGGCGCAATTGGCGGCCCAGGCGATCTCCCAGGCGCAGGTCGACGGCGACCAGGCCGATTTGAAGAGCAAGCGCGCCCAGGCTGCCAGTCAGCAGGCGACCATCGACAAAAAGACGATTCGCGCGCCGTTTTCCGGGCGGCTCGGCATCACGCTCGTCAATCCCGGCCAGTACCTGAACCCGGGCGACAAGGTGGTCACGCTGCAGACCATCGATCCGATCTACATCGACTTCAATCTGCCCCAGCAACAAATCAGCGGGGTATCGGTGGGCCAGACGGTGACGGTGTTGAGCGACGCCTATCGTGGACAGAGCTTCAGCGGCAAGGTGACGGCCATCGACTCGAAGGTCGATACCGCCACGCGCAATGTGCAGGTGGAGGCCACCATTCCGAACCCGAAGAAACTGCTGTTGCCCGGCATGTTTGGGCGCGCCGCGGTCGACTCTGGCGACAAGAAGGCCTATTTGACGCTTCCTCAGACGGCGATCACTTACAACCCGTACGGCGCCACCGTGTTCATCACGGCGGATAAGAAAGATGCCAAGGGCCATCCCCAGGTGCAAGCACAGCAGGTGTTCATCACCCCCGGACCGACGCGGGGAGACCAGGTCGCCATCCTCAAGGGCGTGCCCGACGGCGCGATGGTCATCACCAGCGGCCAGCTCAAATTGAAGAACGGCACGGCGGTGCGCATCGACAACAAAGTGCAGCCGCTGAACGACCAGAACCCGGCGCCTCAGGAACAGTGAGGCAGGGGCCATGAAATTCACCGATCTGTTCATCCGGAAACCGGTACTTGCAGTCGTCATCAGCCTGCTGATCCTGGTGCTGGGTTTGCGGTCGGTCGGCAGCCTGCCGGTCAATCAATATCCGCACACCGAAAACGCGGTCGTCACCATCTCCACGGTCTACTACGGAGCGGACGCCGCGACCGTGGCGGGATTCATCACGCAGCCGCTCGAATCGGCGATCGCACAGGCACAGGGCATCGATTACCTGTCCTCCGCGAGTTCGACCGGAGTGTCGACGATCACGGCGACCTTGCGCCTGAACTACGACTCGAACCGCGCGCTGACCGAAATCAACACGCAGGTCAATTCCGTCAAGAACCAATTGCCGCCCCAGGCCCAGCAGCCGGTATTGACGGTGCAAGTCGGCCAGACGGTCGACGCCATGTACATGGGGTTCTACAGCAACACCATACCGAGCAATGGCGTCACTGACTATTTGCTGCGCGTGGTCAAACCGAAGCTCGACTCGCTGCCGGGCGTGCAGACCGCTGAGATTCTGGGCGCGCGGCAATTCGCGCTGCGCGCCTGGCTCGACGCCTCGAAGCTCGCGGCACACAACGTCACCGCCCAGGACGTGTTCACGGCCCTGGGCAACAACAACTACCTGGCGGCGGTGGGCAGCAGCAAGGGCCAGATGATCACGATCGACATGACGGCCGCCACCGACCTGCACTCGCTCGAGGAGTTTCGCCAGCTGGCGATCAAGCAGGTGGGCGACTCGATCGTGCGCCTCGAGGATGTCGCCGAGGTCACGCTCGGCGCCGAGAACTACGATCTGAACGTGGCATTCAGCGGCAAGCGGTCGGTGTTTATCGGCATCAAGGTCGCGCCGCAGGCGAACATTCTGAGCGTTGCGAAGCGGGTCAAAAAAGCCTTTCCTGACCTGCAGGCGCAACTGCCGACCGGCGTCTACGGCGAGATCGTCTATGACTCGACGGCGTTCATCAACACCTCCATCAACGAGGTGATCAAGACGCTGGTGGAATCGCTGATCATCGTGACCGTCGTGATCTTTCTATTCCTCGGCAGTCTGCGCGCGGTCATCATCCCCATCATCGCCATGCCGCTGTCGCTGGTCGGCACCTTCTTCGTGATGCTGGCATTGGGCTACTCGATCAATCTTCTGACGCTGCTGGCGCTGGTGCTGGCCATCGGCCTGGTGGTCGATGACGCCATCATCGTGGTCGAGAATGTCGACCGGCACATGAAGACGGAGCATCGCGGGCCGCTCGATGCCGCGCTGATTGCGGCGCGCGAACTCGGCGGGCCGATCATCGCCATGACAGTGGTGCTGATTGCGGTGTACGTGCCGATCGGCTTTCAGGGCGGCCTCACCGGCGCCTTGTTCACTGAGTTCGCCTTTTCGCTGGCGGGCGCGGTAGCCGTGTCCGGAATCGTCGCGCTGACGCTCTCGCCCATGATGTGCGCGACATTTTTCCGCTCCAACCAGGAATCCGGCCGGTTCGTGCAGGCCATCGATCGAAATTTCGACCGCTTCCGTGAACGCTACCACCGCGCGCTGCATTCAATGCTCGACACCTGGCCGGTTCTGATCGTCATGGCCTGCCTGTTGTTGGTGCTGCTGCTGGCCTGCTTCAAATTCACCAAGGCGGAACTGGCGCCCGAGGAGGATCAGGGCCTGGTCGCCGCCAAGATCAACGGGCCGCCCAATGCAACTGCGCAGCAGATGCAGACCTACGCGGACCAGGTGTATTCGGTCGCCGCGCAGGAACCCGAATTCAGTCAAATGTTCCAGATCACGGGCGTTCCCACCGTCAATCAAGGCATTGGCGGCGCGCTGTTCAAACCCTGGGATCAGCGCACCCGCAGCGCGCATGAACTGCAGCTGGATCTGCAGCAAAAATGGGGGCAGATCGCCGGCGCGCAGGTGTTCGCGTTCCAGTTCCCGCCGCTGCCGGGCTCGAGCGGCTTTCCGGTGCAGTTCGTGATCACGACCACCGAGCCGTTCCAAAACCTCAACGACGTCGCCCAGGCCGTGGTCGCCAAGGCGCTGAGCGCGCACGCCCTGTTCTTCGCGGACATCGACCTGAAACTCGACAAGCCGCAGGCGACCATCGAGGTGGATCGCGACAAGGCAACGGCGTTGGGCATGAGCCAGGCCGACGTCGGCGGCGCGCTGGGCGCCGCCTTGGGCGGCGGGTATGTCAATTATTTCTCGATTGCCGGGCGCTCATACAAGGTGATTCCGCAAGTCCTGCAGGTGGACCGACTGAATCCCGACCAGGTCCTCGACTACTACATCCGCACCCCGTCGGGCGCCACCCTGCCGGCGAGCACCGTGGCGCACATCAACTACTCGGTGGTTCCCGAGTCGATCAATCGCTTTCAACAGCTCAATTCCGTGACCATCGCCGGCGTCAGCGGCATGTCCCAAGGAGACATTCTCAAGTTCCTCAGGGACACAACCGCGCAGATCGCCCCGAGCGGCTATACCGTCGATTACGCCGGCCAATCGCGCCAGTTCGTGCAAGAGTCCGGAGGCTTTTTCGTGACCCTGGGCTTCGCCATCATCATCGTGTTCCTGGCGCTGGCCGCGCAGTTTGAAAGCTTCCGCGATCCGATCGTGATTCTCGTCTCCGTGCCGCTGGCCCTGCTGGGAGCGGTGATGTTCATGACCATGGGATTTGCCTCGCTCAACATCTACACGCAGGTCGGTCTGGTGACTCTGCTCGGGCTGATCAGCAAGCACGGCATTCTCATCGTCCAGTTCGCCAATGAGCTGCAACGGGCGGGACATTCGAAGCGCGAGGCGATCGAAGAGGCATCCTCGGTGCGCTTGCGGCCGATTCTCATGACCACCGCCGCCATGGTCCTCGGCGTCGTGCCGCTGGTCATCGCCTCGGGCGCGGGCGCCGCCGGCCGGCATGACATGGGGCTGGTGATTTTTACCGGATTGTCGATCGGCACGCTGTTCACCTTGTTCGTGGTTCCCGCCGTCTACATGATGATCGGCGCGGATCACTCGGGAATTGCCCACGCGACCGCCCTGGAGAACGCGGGTGAATCGGCCTAACCGGACCGCGGCCGTTTCGAGGGCTCGGCGCCATGGCAACCCCTGAGGAATTGCCGCCCCTGACGGGTGCCGCGATGATTCTCGGCACCCTGTCCCTGTCGCTGGCCACTTTCATGAACGTGCTCGACACGTCGATCGCGAACGTGTCCTTGTCGGCGATCGGCGGCGATCTCGGGGTATCGACCACGCAAGTGACCTGGGTGATCACGTCCTTCGGCGTGGCCAACGCCATCACCGTGCCGTTGACAGGATGGTTGAGCCAGCGCTTCGGTGCGGTGCGGCTGTTCACCGCCTCCATCGTGTTGTTTTCCATCGCTTCGCTGATGTGCGGGCTCGCCACCTCGCTGCAGGAATTGATCGCGTTCCGCGTCATCCAAGGCGCGGTCGCGGGCCCCATGATTCCCCTGTCGCAGGCGCTGTTGCTGTCGAGCTATCCCAAGGCCAGGGCAGGCATGGCGCTCGCCATCTGGTCCATGACCACCTTGGTCGCGCCCGTCATGGGCCCCTTATTGGGCGGCTGGATCACCGACAACATCTCCTGGCCGTGGATTTTCTACATCAATATTCCGGTCGGCGCCTTCGCCGCGGTCGTGACCTGGGGCATCTACCATCGCCGCGAGACCGCGCGCCGCCAGCTGCCCATCGACGGCGTCGGCTTGGGATTGCTGGTGCTGTGGGTGGGCGCGCTGCAAATCATGCTCGACAAGGGCCAGGAACTCGACTGGTTCAATTCCTCCACCATCGTCGCGCTCGCCGTAGTCGCCGTGGTCGGGTTCTCGATTTTCATCGTCTGGGAACTCGTGGAGAACCCCTATCCGGTGGTGGACCTGCGCCTGTTCAAGAGGCGCAACTTCTGGACGGGCACGCTCGCGCTGGCGCTGGGCTACGGTGTGTTCTTCGGCAATGTCGTGCTGTTGCCGCTGTGGCTGCAGCAGTACATGGGGTACACCGCCACGGAAGCCGGCATGCTCACGGCGCCGGTCGGCATTCTGGCGCTGTTGCTGTCGCCCTTCGTGGGCCGCTGGGTCGGCAAGGTGGATCCGCGCTGGCTGGCAAGCACGGCATTCGTGATCTTCGCGGTCGCCCTCTACATGCGTACCCGCTACAACACCCAGGCGAATTTCGGATTCCTGGTCGTGCCCATCATCGTGCAGGGAGCGGCCATGGCGTTCTTCTTCGTGCCGCTGGTGAGTTTGGTGCTGTCGGGTTTGAGCGCCGACCGGGTCCCCGCGGCGTCGGGCCTGTCGAATTTCGCGCGCATCGTTTGCGGCAGTTTCGGCACCTCCATCGCCACCACGCTCTGGGACAACCGCGCCATCCTGCATCACGCGCAACTCACGGAGTATGTCCGCAATTCCAGTACCGCCGCGGTGGACTATCTGCAGAGACTGCAGTCCGGGGGGCTGTCGCCGCAGCAGGCCGGCGCGGCCGTGAACCGCAGCATCGACATCGAATCGCATTTATTGGCGGCCAACGATGTGTTCTGGATTTCAGCGATTTTGTTTCTGCTCATGATCGCTGTGATCTGGTTGGCACGTCCCACCCGCACAAACTTAGGCCAAGGAGCTGCTGGAGCTGCGCATTAGTCTATAATTCAATCGCTTATGATATTCATATTACAGTCTTTCTAGAACACCGCTCTTCCGCCCCCAAAATCCGCTGCCGCAACTCAGATAGTCGACTCCTTCAAAGTGTTGACAAAATCCGCGTTGCGTTTCTGTGATTGTCTTGTATATTCCGACTGCAGAGTCTTGATTTAACAAGACTCCATCGACGGTAGCATCCTCGAAACCACTTTAGGTATCAGTGTTTGTTATGTTATGAGGCGGCCATGATCAGTGCTTGGGATTGTTTCCATTTCGCCACACTCGAACTCGTGCGTTCGACCCCCATCAAGCAACGATTGATCTCCGCCTACCGTCGTCATCTTGCCTTACTGCCCGAAGATCAATTGCCCGGCGATGTCCGCGAATCCTTCGGTCAAGTCATGCGCTCCTTGCGCGGCGTGCAGCCGCTGCGGGGCGAAGATGCGGTGGCCGCGTCAGTGCGAAAAATGTCGAATCAGGAGGCCGACGAATGCGCGGCGCTGATCGTCGAGATGTTCGGCCTGATGTGCCGCGACCATGTCACGGCGAACCGCCCGAACCCGGTGGTGCAATTGCACAGCGTGGACCGCTCTCCCGCTCCGGTTGATTACGAAGCGCCGGCTCTGATCGTCAACAGCTAGGCGTTTCAGTCGAGCTTGAATTCGATCGTATCCCAGCGCGTCGTTTCCTGATGCCGCGCCTGGCGCCGCAAGGCGTCGATCAAGCTGCGCTCGTTCCATGCGCTGACTTCATCGGCGAGATCCTTGATGGCTTTCGCCAACGGTTCCGTCGAGCCGAAATTTTCCATGCTGACGATGGGCTTCTCAGCCGCCTTGGCAAAATTCATTTGAAACAGCACCAGTTCCGGCGCGATCCGGTACACCGCGGGCAGCACCACGATGACTTCGCAGGGGGCGATCTGCCGCCGCAGGTCTTCGCGCTGCGACTCCTTGTCGATCGGCCGTTTCGCCTGCGGCTGGCTGCTGTTGACGTAGTAAAAAGTTCCCGACGCCTCGAGATATTCGAAGACCCGCGTGTAATCGTCGTTTTCCTCCCACGCATGGGTGACGAACAGACGAATGGGATTTACCCGGGTCGACATGCGCTAGGAGCCTGTCTGAGTATTCAACGTGAGCCGCGTTGGCTCTGCAAGGGAGCGGATGCAAGGCGCGCGGCGCAGGCCGTGGTTGATTCCACGGCCAAGCCGCGCAACGCCGCAGACGACCCTTGCAGAGCCAACCCTTCGGGACCGGACGGATTTGCCTTCACTCATCGTTGTCGCCTCCTTATTGGGCTGTACCCAACCGCGTCGGCTCCGCCTCGATTGAAGGCAAATCCGTCACGGTCGCGGCCACGTTGAATACTCAGACAGGCTCCCAGTGTAGCTTGACGATGGTCATGCGCGAAGCACCGGGCGCCGATACAATGACCCCGGTGCGATTGCTGATTTACAATATACGGTATGCCACTGGGACGGGACCCGCGTTCCACCTTCCCGTTCCCGGCGCCGGCTATCTTCGCTCCAGCCGGCTGGTGCTGTCGCGGATCACCGACTTCATCAAGCAGCAGGACCCGGACGTCGTCGGCCTGATCGAGGTCGATACCGGTTCGATCCGCACCGGAATGGTCAACCAGGCCGACTTCATTGCCCGCTCCTTGGGCCACTATTCCACCTTCGAGTGCAAGTATGGCGTGTCCTCGGTGAACCACCTGGTTCCCATCGTGCGCAAGCAGGCCAATGCCTTCCTCGCGGCGCCGCGGGTCCGCGGCGAGCGATTCCACTATTTCGACACCGGCATCAAGCGCCTGATCATCGAATTGGAACTCGACGATGTGGCGATTTTCCTGGTGCATCTATCGCTGAAATTCAGGCATCGCCAGTACCAGCTGCGCTATCTCTACGACCTGGTGCGCAAGACCCACAAGCCGGTCATCGTGGCCGGCGACTTCAATACCTATTGGGGGGATCACGAGCTTTACTTGTTTACCCAGGCGGCGGGCCTGAGCAGCGCCAACCTGCAGGGCTTACCCTCTTATCCCAGCCGCAGCCCGCGCAAGGAACTTGATTTCATCTTGCACAGCGACAGAATCGAGGTGAATCGATTCGAGATACCGGATGTGCAATTCTCCGACCATCTGCCGCTGATCTGCGATTTTACGGTGCACGCCCTGGCTCGGCGGGCGGCCTGATGGCCGTCACGGCCACCTGGTCCCTCGACGTCGACGCCGACCGCGTGGCCTGGCTGACCTGCGACACGCCGGGGACCTCGACCAATGTCTTGTCGGCCGCGGTGCTGCAGGATCTGTCGGTGCAGCTGGCCGATGTTGCCGGCCAGCGCCCGGCCGGAGTGGTGATCCTGTCCGCGAAAGCCAACGGCTTCGTGGCCGGCGCCGACATCAAGGAATTCCTGCAGATCCGTACGCCCGAAGAGGGTTATGGGTTGGTGCGCGCCGGACAGAAGGTGCTGCAGGCGCTCGAGGACCTGCCCTGCCCCAGCGTGGCGGCCCTGCACGGCTTCGCCCTCGGCGGCGGCTTGGAACTCGCTCTGGCCTGCACTTACCGGGTTGCCGCGGACGATGCCAGCCTGTCCCTGGGGCTGCCCGAAGTGCTGCTCGGCCTGCATCCCGGATTCGGCGGCACGGTGCGCACGGTACAGCTCATCGGGGCGCGCCCGGCTCTCGATCTCATGCTCAAGGGCCGGCCGTACAGGGGTGCGCGGGCGTTGGCCGTGGGTCTGATCGACGAACTCGTGCCGCCGGCGGCGCTGCGCGAGCGGGCCAAGGCGCGGCTGTTGGCCAAGCCGGCGAAAACGACTGCCCCCTTCGTCGACAAGCTACTGAACTTGGGATTGGCGCGGCCGTTTGTCGCCCGCCAGATCGCCTCGACTTTGCGCGACAGCGTGAAGCGCGAGCAGTACCCGGCACCCTATGCCACGCTGGATTTGTGGCAGCGCCACGGCGCGGCCGGCAGTGAGAGCTATGACGCGGAGGCGCGCTCCATCAGCGAGCTGATGTGCACGCCGACGTCGCGCAATCTGGTGCGCGTGTTCCTGCTGCAGGACCGGTTGAAAGGATTGGGCGGCAAATCACCGCTGGAATTCCGCCATGTGCACGTGATCGGTGCCGGCGTCATGGGCGGCGACATCGCCGCATGGTCGGCGTTTCGCGGCATGACCGTCACCCTGCAGGATCGCTCCGTCGAATTGATTCAACCGGCCATGGACCGCGCCAAAGCGTTTTTCGACAAGCGGCTCAAGGACCCGCGGGCGGCGGCGGATGCGCTGGCGCGGCTGCGCATGGACGTGACCGGCGAGGGCGTGGCGGACGCCGACGTGGTCATCGAGGCCATCGTCGAGGATGTCGATGCCAAGCGTGCCCTGTACTCGGTGCTCGAACCCCGGTTGAAGGCCAATGCCGTGCTCGCCACCAATACCTCGAGCATCAAGATCGAGACGCTGTGCGAGACGCTTCAGGACCCCAGCCGCCTGGTCGGCATCCATTTTTTCAATCCGGTGGCGCAGCTGCAATTGGTGGAGATCGTGCAGGGGGCCGCCACTCAGGCAGCGGTGGTGCAAAGCGCCCTGGCATTCACCCGCAAACTCGACAAACTGCCGCTGCCCTGCAAGAGCGCACCGGGCTTCGTCGTGAACCGAATACTGACCCCGTACGTCAACGAAGCACTGTTCGCCCTGGAAAGCGGGATCCCGGCGGACGTCATCGACCGTACGGCCACGGATTTCGGCATGCCCATGGGGCCGATCGAATTGACCGACGTCGTCGGCCTGGACGTCTCGCTGCACGTGGGCCGCGTTCTCGCGCAGGCCCTGCAACGGCAGGTGCCTGAAGTGTTGGTCAAGCTGGTGGAGCAGAAAAAGCTCGGCCGCAAGAGCGGGGAAGGGTTTTACCGGTGGCGAGACGGCAAGCCGGTGCGCGCCGATACACCGCAGGCCGCCGTACCGGCTGACCTCGAGGACCGGTTGATCCTGCCCATGCTCAACGAAGCCGTGGCTGCCTTAAGGGAGGGAGTCATCGAAGATGCCGATTTACTCGATGCGGGAGCCATATTTGCGACCGGCTTCGCGCCTTTTAGGGGCGGTCCGCTGCAATATGCCAAAGCGCGGGGTATCCCCAACGTGACCGCGCGCCTGACCGAACTCATGCAACTCTATGGCGAGCGCTTTCGCCCGGACCCGGGGTGGCAGCACTTGTGACCCAACGTGGCCCGGATCTGCTGCCGCATATGGTAGGATTCGCAGCCAAAATCATAGGGTTGAAACCATAGGTAGCAGCGAATTCTTCGATGGATGAACGACCTCTAGATCTTGCAGTACTCCGGACTTTCTCGCCGCTCGACGGTCTGAAGGCTGAAAACCTGCACGCGCTCGCCCGCAAGACTCATATCCGGGAATTGGCCGCCGGCCGGGTGCTGTTCAAGGAAGGCGATACGGATAAGCGCACCTTTTATCTGGTCGCCGGCAATGTCGAATTGCGCGCGGAAGACAAGCTCATCGGGACCATACGCGCCGGCACCCCGGAAGCACGCGCAGCGCTCGCCCCGGGCCTGCCGCGAAAATTCACCGCGCGGGCGGCGGTCGATCTCGAGTACATCGTAATCGACAGCGATTTGCTCGATGTGCTCCTGACCTGGGACCAGACCGGACAGTACGAAGTAGCGGAGCTGCGCGGCGACGGTCTCGACGTCACCGGCGACTGGATGACGACGCTGCTGCAAACCAAGGCGTTTCACCGCATTCCGCCGGCGAACATTCAGGCGATTTTCATGCGCATGCAGCGCATCAACTACCGCGCCGGCGACATCGTCATCAAGCAGGGCACCGAGGGCGATTACTTCTACGTGGTGGTGGCGGGAAAATGCGTGGTGACGCGCGAGACTCCCCTGAACAAGGAAGGCATCAAGCTGGCCGAGCTGGGACCCGGCGACAGTTTCGGCGAGGAAGCGTTGATTGCCGAAGCCAAGCGCAACGCAACCGTCACCATGTCCACCGACGGCACGTTGATGCGCCTCGGCAAGAACGACTTTCAGACCCTGTTGAACGAACCCCTGCTGCAATGGGTGGATCACGAGAAGGCCAAGGAAATCGTCGCCAAGGGCGGCAAGTGGCTGGATGTACGGCTGCCCAGCGAATTCCAGAATTTCCGCATCGATGGCGCGGTCAATATTCCGCTGTATTTCATCCGGCTGAAGCTCAATGCGCTCGACAAGAACACGCAGTACGTCGTGTGCTGCGACACCGGCCGCCGCAGCTCCGCGGCCGCCTACATTCTGAGCGAGCGCGGCTTCGAGGCGTATGTGCTGAAGGGCGGCCTCGCGGCCACCGAGGCCGCGCGCTCGCACCGAGGTTGATCGCGTGAAGAAGTTAAAGCCTGCGCCCAGGGCGTTCCGCGGCGAACTGCCGCCCGATTATCCCGAGTCGCTCCCCGCCTACAAAGTCCAAACCCTGCTCGAAGAGTACCGGGTCCTGGCCATCGTGTTCGGTGTCCTGGCATTGGCGTTGGCCATCTATTTCATCAAGTCGATTCTCACCGCGCCGCCGCCGCCGCCGGCCCCACCGCCGCCCTCGGTTTACGTTGAAATGGTTCCGGCGACCACCGCGCCGCCGACAACGCCGCCGCCGGCTTCGCAGGCCGCACCCCCTCGCTAGACGAGGGTCTTGGGCAGGCGGATCAATCGTCCCGATCGGGGCGCGGTTTACGATACGCCACAGAATCGTCCACGCTCGAGTCTGCTTCGTCGCGCGTCGGCTGAGCATCCGCATCCAAGCGCGACAAGCGCGCTCTGATCGAGTCCAGTGTGCCGTGGATGTGTTCCAGTCGCGCGCCAATCAAGCCATGGAGGCCGCCGCTCTCGCGCTCCTGGGCGAAGGTCAATACCTTCATGTTCAGCAACCGCAATTCCTCCTCGATTCGCTTCAGCTTGGCGGCGACCACATCCAGCGGGAGCGCGAGGATCATCTCGACTTGGGCGGGGAAGTTCTCGGTCATTATTGCTGCGGCCGTTGCCGGCGGTGGGGCGAAGCGCCGTTGCGGTCGCCGGCCGAAGGGCCTCTTCACCAATCACCTACATCGTGTGGGTGGGTTTGTCCCCGCCGAGCGCGCCGGCCAGATAGTTCTCGATTTTCTTCTGGGTGTTGCCGCGGTCTTGATCGCTGAACTGCACGCCGATGCCGGCGGTGCGCTTGCCCTGTGCACCCTTCGGCGTCATCCAAATGACGCGCCCGGCGACGGGGAGTTTTTCCTCCTCGCCCATCAGGTTCAGCAACATGAACACCTCATCGCCCAGGCGATAGTTGCTGTTCGTCGGAATGAACAGTCCGCCGTTCTTCACGAAAGGCATATAGGCGAGGTAGAGCGCGCTTTTATCCTTGATCGTCAGGGTCAGCAAACCCGGTTTGTTACTTGGACTTCGCAATTCCTGCCATTCCCACGCTAAGACTACTTCGCCAGTGCGGTTCGGCCGCCCACCAGGAAGACCTCCAGCGCCAGTTGTTGATTCATGCCGGTCGATGCGAGACGCCTCAACTCACGGGCGGCATCCAGCAGCTCGAATAGAGCCCTTATCTTGGCCTTAAGTAAAGCGGCAGGCAAGCGGACGGGTTCCGCACTTTGATGCGAAACAGCAGTGCCGAGGGCCGCATGTACGCGCTGTGTGATCCAGTTCTCAAGCCAGGTGATGCGCAGCCCGGGATTGGTTTTCATCCAGCGGTCGGCCAACAGGGTCACATCCACGGCACCCTCCGCCAATTGCCTCAAAGACTCGTGCATGTCCTTGTCGAGCGCCGCCATCCCCGATGAGTCGAGTTCGAGGGCCAACAAGGGCGCGCCGCCGGCGAGCGCCAAGGCGGCCGGCCAGGTGTGCGCGCCGGGTGCGCTGTGGGCCTCGAGCCAGGCGACGGCGGCCTCGGCCGGGGGCGGCTGCAGCGTCAATCGCAGACAGCGGCTGGCGATGGTCGCGGGCAGGCGGTGGGTGGGTCTCGCGACCAGGATCAGCACCGTATCCGCGGTCGGCTCCTCCAGCGTTTTCAAGAAGGCGTTGGCGCCGTTGGCATTGAGCGACTCGGCGCCTTCGATGACTCCGACCTTGAAGCCGCCGCGATAGCTCTTCAACCCCAATGACTCGATCAACGCCCGTATCTGATCCACCTTGATCTGCTGTGCGTCCTCCTCGAGCCGCACGACATGGGAATCCGGGTGACTGTCCGCCCGCAACAGCAGGCATGAAGCACAACTGCCGCAGGGCCGCGGACTCTGCGACTCGCACAGCGCCAGGGCGGTGACCCAACTCGCCAGCTGCTCCGCGCCGAGTCCGGGAACGGATAGGAGCAACAGAGAATGCGGCAGCCGTCCGGCGGAGTGCGCGGCGCGTAGGCCGCCTTGCGCGCCCTTGAGCCACGGCAGCGAGTCGGCGTTCAAGAAATCCATTGCCGCGCCTCGAGCAGTTCCAGAATCCGCTGCGCCACCTGCTCCACCGGTTGGCCGGCATCGATCGCGGCGATTCGCCGCGGCTCGGCCGCCGCGCGCGCCCGATACGCCGCGCGCACCCGCTCGAAGAACTCGCTGCGTTCGCTTTCAAAGCGGTCGGCGGGGGCGCCTGAATTTCGCTGCCGCGCACGCTTGAGCGCCTGTTCCACCGGCGCATCCAGCAGCACGGTCAGATCCGGACGGCGCGTGCCCTGCACCAGGGTCTCCAGCTGCCGAATGTGGTCCGCATTCAGACGGCGGCCGCCGCCCTGGTAGGCATAGGTGGCATCGGTAAAGCGGTCGCACACCACCCAGCGGCCGGCCTGCAAGTGCGGCTCGATGTGATTGGCGAGGTGCACCGCCCGCGCGGCAAACATGAGCAGCAGTTCCGCCGTGGGCGGCAGGGCTTCGTCCCGCGCACTGTCCAAGACGATCTCGCGGATTTTCTCCGCCAGGGGCGTGCCGCCGGGCTCGCGGGTCACGATGTGGGCGATGCCGCGCCCGCTGAGGGCCGCGGAGAGTCGCGCCACCTGCGTGGTCTTGCCCACCCCCTCGATGCCCTCGATGGTGAGAAACCGCCCTGGGGTGGTGCTCATCGCACCTCCTCCGCCGCTTTGCGATGCTGATGCGCGAGATAGGCTGCCACGGCCGCATTGTGTTCCTGGAGCGTCGCGGAGAACACATGACTGCCGTCGCCTTTCGGCGATGCGACGAAATAGACCGCGTCGGTTTTCTCCGGATGCGCGGTCGCACGAATCACCGCGGCAGAGGCCAGTGCAATGGGGGTGGGCGGCAAACCGGTGCGCGTGTACGTGTTGTACGGCCCGTCGGTGCGCAAATCCACCGTCCGTATGTCACCCTCGTAGCGCCCGCCCATGCCGTAGATCACGGTGGGATCGGCCTGCAGGCGCATGCCGATGGCCAGCCGGTGCAAATACAATCCGGCGATGAGCTTGAGCTCTTGCGGCAGACCGCTCTCCTTTTCGACGATCGACGCCATGATCAGCAATTGCTGTGAATTCTGCAGCGGCAGCCCCGGATCACGTTCGGCCCACGCCGCGGCCAACTCCTTGCTCAGCGCCGCGTGCGCCTGGCGCAGCAGCTCAATATCGGGGGTGCCGGCAATGAAGCGATAGGTCTCGGGCAGGAATTGGCCTTCGGGATCCAGGCCCGGCAATCCAAGTTTCTCCATCAGAGCCGGCGTCTGTCCGGGCAAAGTGACCTTGATCTGCGAATTGTGCCGCAACGCCTCGAGCATATCCTGCACCCGCCAGCCGTCGACGATGGTGAAGGAATGCAGCAGCACTTGACCGTTCACCATTTTCGTCAGCAACTCCCGCGGCGTCGTACCCACTTGAATCTCATATTCCCCCGCCTTGACCGCCGGCGCGAGCCGCGACCAGCGCGCGAACATCACCCAGGCCCGCGGGTGCGCAATCACGCCGCGCGCCGCCAAATCGGCCGCGACCCGGGCAAAGCTCGTGCCCGGGTTCACATTGAAGCGCACCGGCGCCGCCAGCCGCAGAGGCTCATCGAGGCTGCGCACGCCGACCCACACCAGAGCGGCTGCCGCCGAACCCAGCAGCAGACAGAAAACCAGCGCGACGCGCAAGGCCCGTCTCATAGCAAGTCCAACCGCGCGCGCAGCCGCGTGGCGGCGTCGAACGCTTGCAGCCGCAGACGCTCCCTCCCGCGCCCGATCACCGCAACCGATTTTAAGCCGACGACGGCGTTGCTCATGAACACCTCCTCGGCGGCATGCAAGTCGCGCCAGCGGATGCGGCGCTCCAGCACGCGCAGCTGCAGATCGCCGGCGGTTGCCATGATCCAGCGGCGCATCACCCCCGCCACGCCGCAGCGGTCGATCAACGGAGTCATCAGCGTGGATCCCCGCCGGAGAAACAGGTTGGACATCGTACCGCAGACCAGATTCTGCTCGGTGTCCTGCATCAAGCCTTCCCAAATTTGCGGGTCGCGCCACTCGGCGCGCGCCACCACCGATTCCAATCGATTGAGGGTCTTGAGGCCGGCGAGATGCGGGTTGAGCCCGAGCGGCGCCGCGCACAGGCGTATCCGCACCGGCGCCGCGCCGCCGCGGGCTGCCGGCGGCAGGGCGTGCAGCGTGAGGATGCGCGTGCAGCGTTCGCGGCCCGTGGGCCGGTAGCCGCGGGCGGGCGACGCGCCGCGCGTAACGATGAGCTTCACGACGCCCTCGCTGCGCCGCTGTGCGGCGCGGCGCAGTTCGCGGCGCAGCGCGCCCGCGGGAGGCGCCGCGATCTGCAAGTGGGCGCATCCGGCAAGCAAGCGCTCGAGATGGTAATCGAGGAGCCGGATCCGGCCGCGGCGCAGCCGCATGGTCTCGAACACGCCGTCGCCGTACTGCAAGCCGCGGTCGCGATAGTCGATGCGCGTGCCGCTGCGGCCGTTGATCCAGGCGCTCATGGCGGCGCCGCCAGGGCGCGCAGCAACCCTTCCGCCTTGGCGCGCGTCTCGGCCAACTCTTGGGCGGGGATCGAGTCCGCAACGATGCCCGCTCCGGCGCGAAATTTGAACACTCCGGCCTGCGCGGTGATGGTGCGAATCAGGATATTCAGATCGCAGCTGCCGTCGCGGTTCAAGTAGCCGATGGAGCCGGTGTAGGCGCCGCGCCCGACCGCCTCGAGTTCCGCGATGATTTCCATGCAGCGAATCTTCGGACACCCGGTGATGGTGCCTCCGGGAAACAGCGCGCGGATCACGCCGATGGGCGACACATCGTTGCGCAGACGGCCGCTCACATTGGACACGATGTGATGCACATGCGCGTAGGTTTCGACGCTCATGTACTCATCCACGCGCACCGTTCCGCCGGCGCAAACCCTGCCCAGGTCATTGCGCTCCAAGTCGATCAGCATCACGTGCTCGGCGCGCTCTTTCTCGTTGTCCAAGAGAGATCGGATCAAGGCGGCGTCGGCCTCCGCGGTGGCGCCGCGCGGCCGGGTCCCCGCGATCGGCCGCGTGGCAACGGTATTGCCGCGAATCGACACCAGGCGCTCGGGCGAGGAACTCAGCAGCGCAAAATCTTCCTGGCGCAGCAGCGCCGCGAACGGGCTCGGATTGGTTGCCCGCAGGCGCTGATACACCCGGACCGGGTCGACCGCAGACGCGGCCCTGCCGGTCCAACCCCGGGACAGATTGGCCTGGTAAACGTCGCCCGCGGCGATGTACTCGAGCGCCCGGCTCACGGCGCCGAGAAATCTCTGCGGCTCATCTTCTTCAATCAGGAATTGCGCATGCGGCTCGGCCGGTGCCGGACGCAAGCCCTGGGTGCGTTCAGTGAACTCATCGAGCAGGCGTTCGTGTCCGGACTCAGCCATGAGCCACGCCTGGCCGGTGGCGCGATCGCGAATCCACGCCGCCGGCGCGCGGATCGCCAACGCCACCACCGGATCGGGACAGCGCGGCAGCCGCAGACGGGGTTCGACTTCCGAGGCCAGTTCATAACCCAAGTACAGCAGCCAGCCGCCGCTGAACGGCAGCAGGGATTCAGTCTCGGGAACGCGCAATTGAGACCACCAGTCGTCGAGCGCCGCGAGAAAGCCGCGGCTGCCGGCGCAAGGACCGGTCAAACGCCCGTCGGAAGTCAAGCGCAAGCACTCGCCGCCGGCCATGGGCAGGATGTCGAAGCGGCTGCCGCCGCTCGACAAGCCTAAGCCGGCGCCGCTCTCCAGAAGCCCCGGATAGGCCGCCGGAAACTTCTCAATGAGAGTCAGCGGCTCAAGATCGGCGGAAAATGAGCGAACCGTTGGTGCCACCGAAGCCGAAGGAATTGGAGAGAGCGTACTCGATCGACATGGGACGCGCGGTATTGGGAATGTAATCGAGGTCGCAGCCCTCGCCCGGCGTATGCAAATTGATGGTCGGCGGCGCGACTTGATCGCGCAAGGCAAGCACGCTGAATATCGCTTCAACGGCTCCGGCGGCGCCCAACAGATGGCCGGTCATGGACTTGGTGGAACTGACGGCCAACTTATCGGCCGCGGCGCCGAAAGCGCGGCGGATGGCCAGGGTCTCGGCGCGGTCGCCCAACTCCGTGGAAGTGGCGTGCGCGTTGACGTACTGCACCTGCTCCGGATTCAATTTCGCATCCGCGAGCGCCTTGGACATGGCCTTGCGGGCGCCTTCGCCGTCCTCAGGCGGAGCGGTGACGTGGAAGGCATCGCCGCTCATGCCGAAGCCGACGATTTCCGCATAAATTCTCGCGCCGCGCGCCTTGGCCTGCTCGTACTCCTCCAGCATCATGGCGCCGGCGCCGTCGCCCATCACGAAGCCGTCGCGGTCCTTGTCCCAGGGGCGGCTCGCGCCCTGTGGATCGTCGTTGCGCTGGGACAAAGCCTTGGCCTGGGCAAAGCCGCTCATGCCGGTGACGCAGGTCGCCATTTCCGAGCCGCCCGCCAGCATTGCGTCCGCCTCACCGTACTGGATCAGCCGCATGGCCAGCCCCAGCGAGTGGGTCGAGGTGGTGCAGGCGGTGGCGATGGCGAGGTTCGGGCCGGTCACCTTGAACGCGATCGACAGGTGTCCGCTCACCAGGTTGATGATGCTGGCCGGAATGAAGAACGGCGACACCTTCTTCGGCGAGTGAGTCTCGAGATACTTGTCGTAGGTGTCTTCGATCGATTCCAGACCGCCCATTCCCGAACCCATCAGCACGCCGATCCGGTCGGAGTTGGCCTCGGTCACCGCCAACCCTGAATCGCGCATGGCCTGCATGCCGGCCACGACGCCGTACTGCATGAACGCGTCCATGCGGCGCGCGTCCTTGGTGCTCATGTAGGGTTCGAGATCCAACTGGCGGATTTCGCCGCCGAAATGCGTCGGAAAGGTGGTGGTATCGAAACGGGCCACATTGGCGATGCCGCTGCGGCCGGCCAGTATCGAGGCCCACGCGCTGGCCACGTCGTTGCCCACCGGCGAGACGATTCCGAGACCGGTAATGACGACGCGTCGTTTGCTCAACGGCGACTCACCCAACGGGGTTCAGGCCTTGCCCTTGTGCGAATTGATGTAGTCGATGGCCTGCTGAACCGTGGTGATTTTCTCGGCGTCCTCGTCAGGAATTTCGGTCTCGAATTCTTCCTCGAGCGCCATCACCAGTTCAACCGTATCCAGCGAGTCTGCACCTAGATCGTCGACGAACGAGGCGTCATTGGTGACTTCTTCTTCTTTCACGCCCAGCTGTTCGGCCACGATCTTCTTAACCTGCTGCTCAACAGTACTCATCGTTATGGTGTCCTCTCGGAATTGCTATGTATGCACTAAACTGACAAAAGCCCGCGACCAGCCTTAAGGTATCGGGCGCGTATTTTATGTGAACATGGGGGCGACGGCTACCTTGAACGTACATTTGGCACCTCGCCCGCCCAGGTTGTATTGACAAACCCCGGTGAGTTAGGGCCCATAACCTTCAGGGCATGTACATTCCGCCGTTCACATGCAAGGTCTCGCCGGTCACGTAGGCGCCATCGGGGGAGCATAGAAACGCCACGGCGGCGGCAATGTCGGCAGGCTGGCCCAAGCGCCCTAAGGGTATCTGAGCATTCAGGGAGGCGCGCTGCGCCTCGGCCAAGGCGCGGGTCATGTCGGTGTCGATGAAGCCGGGCGCTACCGCATTGACCGTGATGCCGCGCGAGCCCACCTCCCGGGCCAGGGATTTGGTGAAGCCGATGATGCCCGCCTTGGCGGCGGCGTAGTTCGCCTGTCCCGGATTTCCGGTCAAACCGACCACCGAGGTGATGCTGACGATGCGGCCCTTGCGCGCCTTCATCATGCCGCGCAGGACCGCCTTGGACAGGCGAAACACCGAGGCCAGATTGGTGTCGATCACGGCGTTCCAGTCCTCCTCCTTCATGCGCAACAGCAGGGTGTCGCGCGTGATGCCGGCGTTGTTGCAAAGAATGCCGACGGCCCCTTCCTTGGCTTCGACGTCCGCGAGCAGGGCTTCGATCGAATCCGGTTTCACCACGTCCAGAACCGCGCCGCGCCCGCCGCGCGCCGCCAAACTCTCGCTGATGCGCGCGGCGCCTTCAGGGGTCGTGGCGGTCCCGATGACGCGGGCTCCGTCGCGGCTCAATCGATCGGCGATGGCCGCACCGATGCCGCGCGTGGCGCCGGTCACCAGGGCAATTTCTCCATTCAGCATTGGCTACCTCGTCACTGTTTTAGCGCTGCCAGCGCATCGTCCAGACCTTGCGGATCTTCCAGCGCCATCATCTTGAGATCCCGATTCTTGTCGACGCGGCGATTCAAGCCGGTCAATATTTTGCCCGGCCCGCATTCCACGATCTCGGTGGCGCCGGCGGTGATCATGGTGCGCACGGTGGCCGCCCAATACACCGGCGTGTACAGCTGCTTCACCAGTCCCGCGCGGATGGCCTCCGCGGTACCGTGCGTTGTCACGTCGACACCGTACACGGCGATGCGCGCCGCCGGCGTGAATGCCGTGTTCTCCAGCCGCAACCGCAGTTGTTCCGCCGCCGCCTGCATCAGCGAGCTGTGCGCCGGCACGCTGATGGGCAGCGCAATCGCGCGCTTCGCGCCCTTGGCGGTGGCTGCCGCAATGGCGCGTGCGACCGCCGCCGCGGCGCCCGCGATGACGACCTGACCCGGCGCATTGAAATTGACCGCCTCCACC
>Ga0193726_1000511_pt1 | contig 40127 bp, 35 predicted proteins | sample H2c1metaG_FD_144928 | JGI IMG/M metagenome (GOLD analysis project Ga0193726, IMG submission 144928) | Soil microbial communities from a riparian zone of the East river system, Colorado, United States - H2c1 | ecosystem: Environmental > Terrestrial > Soil > Riparian zone | place: USA: East River... | reverse complement strand
CTTCAGGAAGTCGATCGACTGCTCGTCGAGCGCGTCCAGGATCTTGGCGCGGGTCGCGGCACGCGGCTCCGAGATGACGCGGCGGAGGTCGGCGGTCGAGGTCAGGCGGGCCATGGCGCTTCTCCAGGTTACTTGCGAATCGTTCGCAACCACCATCGACGATCCCAGGGTGCGATTCAACTGCGCCCGTGAGGCGCCATTTCCGCAATTTCCGCAAGCGCTACGCCAATCAGTCAGCGCGAGCACGAAATAACATTGCGCGTGCACGGCCTCCGGCGACCGGGAATTCTTTCGTACCGTGTAGGGCCGGGAAATCGACGTCGGTTCTATCCTGCGGCGTTGCGCCATCGAGTGCTGGCACTGCTGGCAGCTGATGGAGATGAGCGAACATGATGCCGATCCTTCCAGGAGAGAGGTCGGCACGCATACGCCACAACATTGCTCAGTTCTGTCAACGGCAAAACGTGGAGCCGCAAGCGATCATCGTTCAAGGGCTGCCATGTTGTCGTAGAGACGGCGAAGGGCTGCCTTCAGTGTCTTCGTCTCGGCGGCGCTGAAGCCGGCCAAAGCCACGGCTTCGTAGCGTTCCGCAATCGGCAGGAGGCGCTCGGTCAGGCGCCGGCCGGCGGCCGTCGCCTGGAGCATCACCGCCCGCGCATCACCGGCGTCGCGCCGACGGGCGACCAGGCCTTTCTGCTCCATGGCGTCGACCAGGCGCGTAAGCGTCGAGACCTCGATCGACGTCGTCTCGGAAAGATCGCCCATGCGTCTTCCGTCCCGCTCGCGCAAGGCGGCGAGCACGCGCCACATCTGCAGGGTGGCGCCGAGCGGCCGCACCTCCTCGCTGAACGAGGCAGCGATGCGCGCCCCGGCGCGATTCAGCAGATAGGGCAGGTAGGAGTCGAGTGGTCCCATCAGCCCGTCGCGCGCAGCGGCGACGTCGACGCAAAATGCGGCGCCACCTCGCGCATGAAGCGCTCCATCTGTTCCTTCACCAGCGCATGCGGCTTCTGGCCGTAGTTGAAATAGAGGATGACCTCGGCGATGCCGGCCTGCTCGACCTGCTTCAAGGTATCGACGATGTGCTGCGGGCTGCCGCACAGGATCGACTTGTCGGTGAGCTTCTCGGGCCGCATGTCGCGCAGGATGTTCACGATATCGACGAAGTACTTGTAGGTCGGCGGCACCTTCTCGCCCGAGGCCGAGGGAAACGCCGCGATCAGGGCGTCCTGGAAATAGCGCACCAACGCTTCCTTGCCGTACTGCTCCTCCTCAGGAGTCGAGGCGATGTGTACGAAGTAGGAGCACATGGCGCGGCGCATCGGCCGTTTGAACCGGCCCTCGCAGGTGTCGCGATAGACGCGCACGGCGTCGGCCAGCGAGCCATAGACCATGGCCGCGGCGAACGGCGCGTAGATGACGTTCCAGTCGTGCTGCGCGGCGAGTTCCATCGAGGGCCGCGAGAAGCAGGCGACATAAGGCCGGAGCGGCTGCTGCGCCGGCCTGGGCCTCACCTCGACGTCCTTGAAATCGTAGAACTTGCCCTTGTGCGACCACTTGCCGGTCTCGGTCCAGGCGCGCCACACGATCTCCAACCCTTCGGCGAAGAGCTCGGCGGACTGGTCGAACGGCGCGCCGAACGGTTCGTACTCCTTGCGGTCGTAGCCGCGGCCCGCGGCGAAATCGACCCGGCCGCCGGACAGCAGATCGAGCGTCGCCCATTCCTCGGCGACATGCAGCGGATGATGCACCGGCAGCAGCGTGACGGCAGGCGCCAGGCGCAAGCGCGTCGTGGCGCCGGCCAGTTGCGCCAGGATGGCGAGCGGCGAAGCATTGACGCCTAAAAGGTTGAAATGATGCTCGCCGATCCAGGCCGAGTGGAGGCCGATCTTCTCGGCCCACAGCGCCTCGGCGTAGATGTCCTTGATGAAGTCCTCGGGCGCGCGCGGATTGTTGGGATAGCGGTTGTCGCTCAGCGTGAAGTAACCGAACTCCATGGCGTTCCCTCCTGTCTTGCCGCCACGGTGCGCCGATTCCAATTATTTGTAAATGCAAATAAAGAAGGCATGGTTGATACGCCATCGGCGGGGCTACGTACGCCTCAACAACGACGAGAAACCGCTCAGGACAGTTCCTTTAGTCCGGTGGGTGTTTCGATCTGCGCACGATAACGAAGCTTAGAAGCTCGATCGATTGTAGGCGGGCGGTCCACCGTCATTGCACGATACAGCGCCTCCACGGCAGCAGGGTCCGGATGTTCGAGAGTGAAGGATCGTAGTCGCGCACCTAGATCGGCAATCGTGGCCATTGAGCGAGGCTTGCCGCGCCTATCGATGACAGAGGGAGCCGCCCCGTCGAGAGGAAGAGAGCCGTCGTCCGGAATGGCGAAATCAAAAGATGAATTGACCGCTGGAAGGGGGACCTTCTCGCCAAAGATACCTCTGTGGCCTGCAATGATTGCGTCGATTGCGTCAGTTCTCGCGACCCAGCCCCGCAAGCGCCGACCTTCATCCCAATCGGACCTGACCTTTTTCTGATCGCCTAGACCGAACCAACGCGGGCGGCCCGGCCCATCGGCCTCAGGGTCGAGGGCCACGATCTCCAGATAAACCGTGTCCCCGAGCTGGAGCAGGTGGTTGTAGGTGCCCATGTAGGCATGGCGTTGTCCAAACGGTACATCGAGATCAAGGCAAGCTCGAACGTGCGAGACCCCCTCGGCCAAGGATGGAGCGATGACGGTAATGTGGTCGAGCTTCAGCATTTCTCGGGCATGCATTGTAGCGGACGTGGCTCAGCAACGGACATCATTGCTCGGCTCCGTCTAAGCCTGTTTGTGAGTTCACGGCCTAGGCGACGGGCGGCTCGACTTCGGCCAGCGTGACGATCCAGTCGCGGAACGCCTTGATCTTGCGCCGCCGGATCGCCTCCGGCGGGTAGACGAGGTAATAGGCGAAATCGCCGGTCGCCATCTTGAAATCGAACGGCACGACCAGGCGGCCGGCCTTGAGGTCGGGCGTCACCAGCGCCTGGCGGCCAAGCGCCACGCCCAGCCCGTCCATCGCCGCCTGATAGGCGGCCAGCGGGAAGTCGAAGGAGACGCCGCGCGAGGAATCGATGCCCTTCACCCCGGCGGCGGTCAACCAGACCTGCCAGTCGTCGGGAAAGGTGCCGATATGCAGCAAGGTGAAGCGCTTGAGGTCGGCCGGCTTCTTGAGCGCATTCGGTCCCTTGAGCAGCGACGGCGCGCAGACCGGCATGACGTCCTCCTTCACCAGTCGCTCGGCGGTGAGTCCCGGCCAATGGCCGCGGCCGTAGCGGATGCCGATGTCGACGTCTTCGCGCGAGAAATCGACCAGCCCGGTGTTGGTGCTGATGCGGACGTCGATCTCGGGATTGGCGCGCTGGAAGCCGCCCAGCCGCGGCACCACCCATTTCATGGCGAACGACGCCGTGGTCGTGACGGTGAGGTGCCCGCCCCTGTCCTTTTGCAGGAGCTTTTCGGTCGCCTCGTTCAGCTGGTCGAAGGCGCCGCGCACCGCGGGCAGGTAGGCCTGGCCCGCTTCCGAGAGCAGCAGCGAGCGATTGCGCCGCACGAACAATTTTAATCCGAGGCGCTGCTCCAGCCCGCGTACCTGATGGCTGATCGCGGCCTGGGTGACGCTCAGTTCGTCGGCGGCATCGGTAAAGCTCATATGGCGGGCAGCAGCCTCAAAGGCACGCAATCCGTTGAGCGGCGGCAGGCTTCGCTTCATGACGCTCCCATCACATGAGTTATTCTTATCAAAACAGGACAAAGGGTCATTTGTAAAGCACCCCCCAGGGTCCCAAATCCCGCCCAGACACAGCGTCATTCCATCGGGGAGCAGTCCTATGGCCGACATCTCGCTTCATTACAGTTCCAAGGCGCCGCTGGCCGGCACCTACACCGCCTTCAACCAGATCCTGGCGGGCTGGCGCCGCCGCGCCCGCGAGCGCCGCGAGCTTGCCACCCTCGACAGGCGCACGATCCGCGATCTGGGCCTCACCCCCAGCGACGTGCAGTTCGAGGCCAACAAGCCCTTCTGGCGAAGCTAATCCCCACTCCGGAGCGAGCCCGTTCCTACCCTGCGCGGGCTCATTATCTCTCCGGATCCTGGCCGGCGGTCGATCCTCAGCCTCCCTGTCGACCGCCGGCTTTTTCTTTGCCCGCGCCCATGCCTCTTGCTAGAGGCCGCGCGTGCCTCTTTCAGACCTCCAGATCCAGGCGCTGGCGCGCGACGCCGTGCAGCGCGCGACCGCCGGCGACTTTGCCGGCGCCGAGCCCTTGCTGGCGCAGATGGCCGAAGCGCGGCCCAATTCCGGACAGGTGCTCAATCTCCTGGGCCAGGCGCGGCTGAAGCTCGGACGTTTCGTCGAGGCGCGCGAACCCCTGGAGCGCGCGGCGAAATTCCTGCCAAAGGATGCCGCCGCCCAGGTCAATCTTGCGGGCTGCCTCTCGGTGCTGGGCGACCACGCGCAGGCACTTGAAGCGCTCGAGCGCGCGGCCCTGCTGAAGCCGGGCGACGCCGCCATCGCCCATAACAAAGGCCGCGCGCTGGAGGCGCTGGGCCGCTCCGACGAGGCCGAGCGTGCCTACGACGAGGCGCTGTCGGTCGATCATCGCCTGATGCCGTCGCTCTCTGCGCGCGCCGGCCTGCTGGCGGCGCGCGGCGACTGGATGGGCGCGCTGGGCGATCTCGACATGGCGCTGACCAATCGGCCCGACGATCCGCATCTGCGCCTGCGTCGCGGCGAGCTGTTGTTGCGCCAGGGCGACTGGTTGCGCGGGCTTTCTGACCACGAGGCGCGCCTGGAAATCGCGGGCGAGCGCTATGCGCCCGATCTGCCGCGCTGGCAGGGCGAGCCGCTGGCCGGCCGGCTGCTGGTCTATCCCGAGCAGGCCGACATCGAGAGCGACGCGGCGGCGCGCGACACGCTGATGCTGGCGCGCGGCGTCGATGCCGTCGTGCAGTGCGCGCCCTCGCTTGCCGAGTGGCTGGACATGCCGACGATCCGTCGCGGCGATTCCCTCGGCGGCTTTGCCGCGGCCGCGCCGCTGCGCAGCCTGCCGCACCGCCTGGGATGGACGCTGGAATCCCTGCCGCCGCCCGGCGCGATGCGGCTGGAGGCCGAACGCTCGTCACGCATTGGCTGGTTCGCCCGCACCGAGCCGCCGAGCGGAGTCGCGGTCGAGCGCGATCCCGGGCAGGCCGCGACCTGCGGACTGGTTGTCGGCAACGACCTGGCGTCGACTCACCTCGCCGCACGGCTCGGCATTCCGACGCTGCTGTTGCTGGGGCCTTCCGCCGACTGGCTGTGGGGTCCGCGGACCGGCGCGTCGCCGTGGTACCGGACGCTGGAAGTGCTGCGCGCGGACGAGACGGAAAAGCTGGCGGAGCGGCTTCGAGCGCTATGAGGCCTGTGCCGCAACGCTGCGGAAACGCAGCAATCCCAGGCCCAGGAACAGGCCGCCGATGGCGGCGACGGCGGCGAATTGCGGCCACACCACATCGAAGCCGGCGCCGCGATAAAGGATCTCCTGGGCGAACGAGACGAAATAGGTCGATGGCGACGCCTGCATGACGGCGCGCAGGAACGGCGGCATGCTTTCGAGCGGCGTGTTGCCTCCCGACAGCAGGTTCAGGGGCACGGCGACCAGTATGTAGAGCAGCCCGAGCTGGGGCATGGTGCGCGCGATAGTCGCCAGGAAGACCCCGATCGACGTGGCGAAAAACAGATAAAGCACCACGCCGACCATGAAGAGCGGCACCGATCCCGCGATGGGGACGCCCAGCAATTGACGCACCACGACATAAAGTGACAGGGCGACCGCCACGGTAATGACGAGGCTGTTCGCCAGGATCTTCGACATGGCGATCTCGAATGGGCTGATCGGCATGACCAGGAGATGGTCCATCGTGCCGTGTTCGCGCTCGCGCACGACGGCTGCGCCGGCAAGGATGATCGCCAGCATGGTCACGCTGTTGACGAGGCCCATGACGCTGGTGAACCAGGCCGTCGCAACGTTGGGATTGAAGGCGATGCGCACCGCAAGATTGACGGGCGGCAGCGACGTGCCCACCGCGCGGGCAACGAAGTCGTCGATCTCGGTCGAGATGATCTGCTGCGCGTAGCCGGAGCCGATGCCGGCCTGCACCACGGCGGTCGCATCGACGGCAATCTGCAACGCCGGGCTGCGTCGACCGAGGACGTCGCGCTCGAAATGCGGCGGAATGTCGATGATGAAAGTGTATTTCCCGATGTTCATCAGATGATCGACATCGCGTTCCTCGACCATCTCTGCCGGCTGGAAATAGGGCGGCAGAAATGCGCGCGCGATGCGCCGGGAGAGCTCGGAGTGATCCTCGTCGACGATGCCGATCGACGCGTTGTGCAGTTCCTGGGCATTGCTCTGCGCCTGGGCGATGATGGCGAGCGAAAACGAGTAGACGACGAGGCCGAGCAGCACCCAATCCCGGAAGAGACTGCGCAGCTCCTTGGTCGCCAGCCAGAAGATGGTGGAGAGGGTGCGCATGTCGCCTACTTTTCCTGCCGGCGCAGCAGGACGAGGCTGAGCAGCGTCAGCGCCGGAACGAAAGCGGCAAGCGCCAGGAGTTGGCCCGTGAGATCGGCGAAGCCCAGCCCCTTGGTGAAGGTGCCAACGCTGATCGGCAGGAAGTAGGTCATCGGGAACAGTCGCCCGAGGATCGCCCCCATCCCGGTGATCGACGAGATCGGCACCAGCATGCCCGCGAACATCGTTGCCGGGAGGACCGTGAGGATGGCGGTTCCGAACAGCGCTGCGATCTGGGTGCTGGTGAAGGTCGAGATAACCCGGCCATAGGCGGTCGTCGTCGTGACATAGACCAGGGCGGCCAGCGCCAGCAGCGGAAAGCTGCCTTTGAGGGGAACTCCGAAGATGAACAAGGCCATCAGCAGCAGCACGATGAAGTTGATCATCGCGACCACGATGTAGGGAATTTGCTTGCCCAGCAGGAATTCGAGGCGGGTGACCGGCGTCACATAGAGATTGACGATGGACCCCAGTTCCTTTTCGCGCACGATGGCGAGCGCCATCAGGATCGCCGGTATGAGCGCGAGCTGCAGCGCCATTTGCGCCGGCACCATGGCATAGATGCTGTCGAAATCCTGATTGTAGCGATATCTGATTTCTATATTCGCTGGCGGCACGGCAGCAGCGCCCGCAGCGTTACCTCGGATGGCCGGGTCGGCGAGAAACTGCTGATGGACCCCTTGAAGGTAACCGCGGATCGTTTCGGCACGAAAGGGCATGGCCCCATCGATCCAGATGCCGACCTCGGTCGGCCGACCTCGCTTTATATCGCGACCGAATCCCGGCGGAATCTCGACCGTGGCGGAGACCCGGCCCGTCTTGAGACGGTCCTGGAGGTCGGCGGCGTCCTTGAGGGGCGGCTGCTCCACGAAGTATGCCGACCCGCGAAGTTCCTCGAGATAGGCGCGGCTCGCATAGGTGTTGTCGCGATCGAGGACGGCGAAAGTCAGCGAATTGACGTCGGTCGTGATGCCGAAGCCGAAGACCAGCATGAGAAAGGCCGTGCCGCCCAGCGCAAAGCCCAGCCTGATCGGATCGCGCATCAATTCGAGCGATTCCCGGACGGCGTAGGCGAGCATCCTGCGGAAGCTGAACAGTTGCGAGGTGACGGGCGTGGCCGCAGCCGGCGCCGGCGAATGCTCGATCGTGAGCACATGCTTGCGCGGCGTGGTTCCGCGAGCCTCGGCCGCCTCCTCGAGATAGTCGACGAAGGCGTCCTCGAGCGTGCGGGCGCCCCGCGCACGGACGAGAGCGGCAGGCACGTCGGTCGCGAGCACCCGCCCTGCATCCATCAGCGAAATCCGGTCGCAGCGCGCCGCCTCGTTCATGAAGTGCGTGGAGACGAAGATGGTGACGCCCTGATTGCGTGAAAGGTCGATCAGGAGTTCCCAGAAGGCATCGCGCGCCATCGGGTCCACGCCGGAGGTCGGCTCATCGAGAATGAGGAGGTCCGGTTGATGCACGATCGCGACCGCCAGCGACAGGCGCTGGCGGATGCCGAGCGGCAGCGTCGACGCCAACTGGCCGACATAGTCGGCGAGGCCAAAACGGTGAATGAGGCCGTCGATGCGACGCCTGGCCTGGTCGGCCGGCAAATGAAACAGGTGGGCGTGAAGGTCGAGGTTCTGGCGAACCGTGAGCTCGGTATAGAGCGAGAATAATTGCGACATGTAACCCACGCGCGTGCGCGAGGCCATGTCATTGGCGTCGACCGCACGACCGAACAGCATCGCGGTGCCGTCGCTGGCCGGCAGCAGCCCGGTCAGCATTTTCATCGTCGTGGTCTTGCCGCAGCCGTTGGAGCCTACGAATCCGAAGATCTCGCCCCGTTCGATGTCGAAGCTCACATGGTCGACCGCGGTGAAGTCCGCGAAGCGGCGGGTGAGATCGCGGGCGACGATCACCCGTTCGTGCTCGAACTTGCCGCGCGGCGGGATCTCCAGCTGGTGATGGCCGGCCTTCAGCTCGCCGGGCAGCAAGCCGATAAAGGCGTCTTCGATCGTGGCGGCTCCCGTCCTTGCCTTGAGCTCGGCCGGCGGGCACGCCGCCAAAACCTTGCCGGCGTTCATGGCGACCAGCCAGTCGAAGCGTTCCGCTTCCTCCATGTAGGCCGTCGCCACGATGATGCTCATGCCCGGACGGCGCGCCCGCATGCGATCGACCAGTTGCCAGAACTGCCGCCGCGACAGCGGGTCCACGCCGGTCGTGGGCTCGTCGAGGATCAGCAGATCCGGGTCGTGGATCAGAGCGCAGCACAGGCCGAGCTTCTGGCGCATCCCGCCGGAGAGCTGCTTGGCCAGCCGGTCGGCGAACTCGGCCAATCCCGTGCTGTCCAGCAACTCGGCGATCCGCGCCGCGCGCTCGGCGCGGCCGTGACCGAACAATCGGCCGAAGAAGTCGATGTTTTCCCGGACGCTGAGGTCGGGATAGAGGTTCTTGCCCAGGCCTTGCGGCATGTAGGCGATGCGCGGACAGATCGCGCCGCGATGGCGCGCATTGGCCATGTCGCCGCCCAGCACTTCCACCCTGCCGTCCTGGACGCGCTTGGCGCCGGCGATAAGGCCCAGCAGCGACGACTTGCCGACGCCGTCGGGGCCGATCAGCCCGATGATGCGGTCTGCCGGAACATCGAGCGTGACCCCGTCGAGGGCAACGACGCCGCGATATCGGTGGCTGACGCCTTCGAGGCGGACAATCGGGGCGGCCGCGGCGGCCACCTCTACGGGTTCCCTTGGAGGCGCTCCGGCCAGTCGGTCTTGGCGTCGAACCTGACGTAGGCCACGCCCGGCAACCCGGTCCGCACGGCATCCGCATGGGCACGCGAGCGCTCGGGATCAATGCGCACCCTGATGCGAAACATCAGCTTGTCGCGTTCGGTCTGGGTCTCGACCATCTTTGGCGTGAACTGCGCCTGAGAGGCGAGGAACGTCACTTTCGCCGGGATCGGCAGGTCGGGATAGGCGTCGAGCACGATGCGGGCATCGGTGCCGATCTTGACCTGGCCTGCCGTCGCGGTCGGCAGGTAGATGTCCATGTAGACGTAGCCGATATCCAGCATGGTGAAGACCTTGCCGCCCGCCGGCAAAACCTCACCGACATTGGCGATGCGATATTCGATGCGGCCATCACGCGGCGCCACGAGCGTGTTGTCCGCGATATTCACCTTGTAGAGCTCGACGTCGTGTTGCGCCGCAGTGAGAAGGTCTTCGGCCTGGCGGACCCTTGCCACGGCGGCAAGTTCGCCGGCACGCGTACTGTTGACCTTCTGCTGGCGCTGGTCGAACAGCTCCCGGGTGATCCAGCCGTTCTTGAGCAGCGTCCGGGCACGCTCCATCTCCTGATCGGCGAGGACGACCTCGGTGTGCGTCTGATCGACGTTGGCATGGGCCTCCTGGATCGCCTTGCGCGCCTGCTCGACCTGGGCCTCGGATTTCTTGAGCGAGGCCGCCATGTCCCGCGTATCCATCACGGCCACGACCTGGCCGGCGGTCACCATGTCACCCTCGTCGACCCGAAGTTCGGCGATGCGGCCGGCAAACTTGGTGGCGATATCGATGGGATCGGCCTCGATCCGGCCGTTGCCATAAGCGATGCCGGCCGGCAGCGGAAGCGGGCGATGGAGCCACCAGTACGCGCCCCCGCCCGCTCCCAGGACAACGACGGCGAGCAGCACCAGGAAGCGCAGCCACCGCCGCCTGCCGCGGACGGCATGAGGCGCGACGGCTGGCAGCTGCACAGCCGGGGCGGGCGCCGCGGGGAGGTGCTCCGTGCCGACGAGGCTGCCGCTGCCTTCCGCCACAGGGGCCACGTCGACATCGCGGGGTTCGTTCATGCGGTCGTTGCTCTCTTCAGGGCTTGGAGGCTGCAGACATTGATGTGGTGCCTCAACCGAGGCGACGCCAGGCCAGACTTCCCGTTGCGACAGCCAGCACAACCTCTATTCCCAACGCCTGGGCAATGGATTGAGCCAAATCAAGAAACGGCTTCCTTCCAGCCTCCACTGGTGCTGTGATCCGCGCCCGTTGGAGGATCCCCAAATGGCCAAGACCCTGTTCGACAAGATCTGGGACAGCCACGTCATCACCGATCTCGGCAACGGCTTCGTGCTGCTGCATATCGACCGGCTGCTGCTGCACGATCTTTCCGGCGCGCGCGCCCTGCAGGAGGCCGTCGAGAAGGGTTATACGCCGGCGCAGCCGCGGCTGGTCTACGGCACGCCTGACCACGCGATCTCGACGGCGCCGGGTCGCACCGAGAAAACCTTTCCGCCCGGCGAGCCGCTGATCCGCAACATGCGCGCCGCCACGGCCAAGTACGGCATCCGCCTGTTCGACCTCGGCCAGGACGGCAACGGCATCGTGCACATCATCGGGCCCGAGCTGGCGCTCACCCTGCCGGGCACGACGCTGATCTGCGGCGACAGCCACACCTGCACCCATGGCGGCATGGGCGCGCTCGCGTTTGGCGTCGGCTCGTCGGAGCTGGTGCATGCGCTCGCCACCCAGACCATGATCCAGCGCAAGCCCAAGCGCTTCCGCGTGCATTTCGAGGGCAGGATCCAAGAGGGCGTGACGCCCAAGGACATGATCCTGCACCTGATCGGCGATGTCGGCACGGCGGCCGGCACGGGCCACGCCGTGGAATATGCCGGCTCGGCGATCAGGAACCTGCCGGTCGAGGGACGGCTCACGATCTGCAATCTCTCGATCGAGATGGGCGCGCGCACCGGCATGGTGGCGCCCGACGACATCACCTTCGAGTATCTCGCCGGCCGCGACTTCGCGCCCAAGGATGCGATGTGGGACAAGGCCGTCGCGCATTGGCGCACGCTGCCCTCCGATCCCGATGCCGAGTTCGATCGCGAGCACACGATCGACATGAGCAAGGTGGCGCCGCAGATCACCTGGGGCACCAGCCCCGAGCACGTCATCGCGGTCGACAAAGCGGTCCCCGATCCGACGACAGGGCCGGAGGAGAAACGCGCGGCCTGGACGGCGGCGCTGCAGTATCAGGGGCTCGAGCCCGGCAAGCCGATCGAGGGCACCAAGGTCGACTGGGTCTTCATCGGTTCCTGCACCAACAGCCGCATCTCCGACCTGCGCGCCGCCGCCGCCGTCGCCAAGGGCCGCCACAAGGCGGACCACGTGACCGCCTGGATCGTGCCGGGCTCGGAACGGGTGAAGCGCGAGGCGGAGGCCGAGGGACTGGACCGCGTGTTCCGCGAGGCCGGCTTCGAATGGCGCGAGCCCGGCTGCTCGATGTGCATCGCCTCCAATGGCGAGCGGGTGCCGCCGGGACAGCGCAGCGTCTCGACCTCCAACCGCAACTTCGTCGGCCGCCAAGGCCCCGGCGCACGCACCCATCTCGCCAGCCCCGCGATGGCCGCCGCGGCGGCGATCAAGGGCGCCATCGCCGACGTGAGGAAGCTTTAGGTCATGATCTTTGCTGGGAGCGCGCCACTCCAGTGGCGCCGTCTTCGTTGCAGTCGAGACCGTATGAGCGGCACTGGAGTGCCGCGCTCCCAGCCATGAGCGGGCGGGACGCAAGCGGTCCGGAAGTATAGGAGATCGCAAATGGAAAAATTCACCAAGGTGACCGGCGTGGCGGCGCCGCTGATGCGCCAGAACGTCGATACCGATCTCATCATCCGGATCGAGCGGCTGGTCAGCAACACCGGCCGCAAGGGGCTCGGTCCCTATTGCTTCGAGCAGATCCGCTTCAAGCCGGACGGCAGCAAAAACCCCGACTGCGTGTTCAACCAGGCGCCCTATCGCGATTCGCCCATCATCCTGTCGGCCGAGAATTTCGGCTGCGGCTCGAGCCGCGAGGGCGCGGTGTGGGCGCTGGCCGGCATGGGCGTGAAGGCGGTGATCGCACCCTACTTCGGCGATATCTTCTACAACAACTGCTTCCAGAACGGGCTGTTGCCGGTGATGCTGCCCATAGAAGAAGTGCAGCAGCTCGCCGACGAGATGCGCGCCTCGCCGGGCAATGCGCGAGTCACGGTCGATCTCGAGAATTGCCAGGTCGTGTCGCCGACCGGCCGGGTCATCCCCTTCAAGATCGACGCGCGACGCCAGCATGCCTTGCTGAACGGCCTGGACGATATCGCCCAGACCATGAGCCACAAGGACGAGATCGCGGCGTGGCAGGGCGCCGACAAGACCGCCCGGCCGTGGGTGTGGCTGTGAGCGCTTGAAGCCACTCCACGTCTTCGCCGCGCTCCTGATCGTGGCGATGTGGGGCCTGAACTTCACGGTCATCCGCTTCGGCCTCGACGAATTCACGCCGTTCACCTTCTCCGCCTGGCGCTTCCTGCTGGCCGCACTGCCGATCCTGTTCGTCAAAAAGCCCGCGATCTCGTGGGGCACCCTGGCCGGCATCGGCGGCTTCATGTTCGGCGGCCAGTTCGTTTTCCTGTTCTTCGCCATGCAGGCCGGCCTGCCGCCGGGCCTGACCTCCGTGCTGGTCCAGCTGCAGGGTCCGCTCACGGTGGTGCTGGCCGCCCTCTTCCTGCGCGAGCACGCCACGCGCGGCCAGTGGCTGGGGCTCGCGGTCGCGGCCGTCGGCGTTCTTCTGATCGCGCGCTCGGTGGATGGCACGACGAACGTCTTCGCCATCGGCCTGGCGCTCCTGTCGGCGCTCACCTGGGCGATCGGCAATCTCTTCTTCCGCACGGCGCGCGGCGTGTCGATGTTCGCGGTCACGGCCTGGGCCTGCGTGCTGCCGCCGCTGCCGCTCGCCCTCGTCGCCCTGATCGCCGAAGGGCCGGACCATCTGCTGGCGCCGATCCTGGCGCCCACCTGGAAGGGCTGGTTCGCGCTCTTCTACACGGTCGTGCCGGTGATGTGGCTGGGCTACCTGATCTGGGGCACGCTCTTGCGCACCTATCCCGCCGCCAAGGTCGGGCCGATCTCGCTGCTCGTGCCCTGCGTCGCCCTGGGCTTTGCCGGCTGGCTGGTCGGCGAACCGCTCGGCGGCCTGCGCCTCGTGGGCGTGATCGTCGTGCTGGGCGGCGTGGCGACGGGGCTGTTCGCGTCGGTGCGGCGGATGCGGTAGGCGGCGCACGATCGTTCAAGACTGTCGCTGTCTGCCACCGGCATGGTGTCCGCCGGTCAGCAACAGGGAGTTGCCGCATGCCCTCCGATGCCGTGAAGCGCCACGAGGTGATCAACTTTGCCAAGAAGTTCGATCTCCTCTCGGAGCAATGGACCCCAAGAGTAGTCGCCGAGTTGAACGACTATCAGTTCAAGGTCGTGAGACTCGAAGGTGATTTCGTCTGGCACGATCATCCGGAAACCGACGAGGCTTTCATTGTTCTCGACGGCGAACTGCGCATCGATTTCAGGGATCGCTCCGTCGTGCTGGGGCCGGGCGAGATGTTCGTCGTTCCCAAGGGCACCCAGCACAAGCCGTTCGCCGAGAAGGAGGTCAAGATGCTGCTGATCGAACCGCGCGGCACGTTGAATACCGGGCATGAGGGCGGCGAGCGCACGGCCGCGAACGACGTCTGGATCTGATCCCCTACGCCGCTTGCAGGCCGCGTGCCGGGCGGCGCGGCGATGGGCCTGTTCGCTTCGGTGCGGAGGCTCAGACCGCTAAGGCTTTCCAGCCGCTTCGGTCAAAAGAACGGCCTTGGCCCGAAACCGGCTGCGGCGCCCTCCAAGCTTGCGCAGGAAGCGCTCATAGGCGGTGACGAACCGGCAATCGTTCTCGATCGCCAATGCGAGATAAAGGCAATCATATGCCGGGTGGTCGAGCTCGATGGCGATGCGCGTCGCTGCGGCCAGCAGGGAACGGGTCGGCACCAGCTCGATTGCCGCGGTCTGAAGAAGCCTCGCGGCAAGGAGCGCTTCCTCTCGGGACAGTTCGTTCCGCCGGGCTTTCTTCCAGAGTATGTTCGCGCACTCGGCCACCAGAAGCTCGGGTGCCAGTAACCTGGCCTTCCGGCGAAGCGTCAAGGCCTGCGGTGTGCCCTCTTCCTCGATCACCCATTTGATGGCGATGCTGGCGTCGATGACAAGCGTGTTCACCGCTCGTCGCGTCCCTCGCGAAGCAGGATCTCCGAGGGAGTTTGTCTCCGGCGTCCGGTCAGCTTCCGCAAGTCGGCGGCCAGCTTGTCGAATGAGGGCTCGTCGTCGCCGGCAGGGCCTGACGAAGGATTTCCCGGTGCTCGGCTTCGGTCGAGCGGCCGTGGCGAGCGGCGCGCCGCTTGAGTCGCGTGATCAGCTCGTCATCGAGATTGCGGACGTGCAGGTTTCCAGCCATCGACGCCTCTTTGAGATCATTGATCTCAACGCTCTCAATTCGAGAGCAATCTGTCAAGGAGCCGCTTGATGCGACAGAAAACGTTGCACGATGTTTGCGACAAAAGACTGTCGTAGCGACGTCAGGCCTTTTCCAATCCCGCACTACTCGGCAATGAACCGCCCGGTCACCTGGACCAGCGCAGCACCAGCGGATCGGTGCGCCGCGCGACCTCGATCAATCCGGCGCGGGTTGCCGGATGCAGGGGAAGCACCGGATGGCGCGTCATCCCGGAGCGGATGACGCCGCCTTCCTGCATCAGCACCTTGGCGGCCGACAGCCCGCATTGCCGATTCTCGTAGTTGATCAGCGGCAGCCAGCGCTGGTACGCCGCCACCGCCGCTTCGCGGTCGCCCGCGGCGAACGGGTCCATGATCTGGCGGATGCCGTCCGGATAGCCCGCGCCGGTCATCGCCCCGGTGCAGCCCGCGTCGAGGTCGGCCATCAGGGTGATGCCCTCTTCGCCGTTCCACGGTCCGACGATCGCGTCGCCGCCTTCGGCGATCAGCGCGCGCAGCTTGTTCGCCACCTGCGCCACTTCGACCTTGAAGTAGGCGACGTTGGGGATCTCGCGCGCCATGCGGGCCAACAGGGGCACCGAGAGCGGCGTTCCCGCAACCGGCGCATCCTGGATCATGATCGGGATGCTCACCGCATCGGAGACTCGGCGGAAGAAATCGTAGATGCCCCGCTCGGATGCCCGGATGGTGGCGCCGTGGTAGGGCGGCATCACCATGACCATGGCGGCGCCGGCCGCCTCGGCCCTGCGGCTGCGCTCGGCGCAGACCTGCGAGCCGAAATGGGTCGTCGTCACGATCACCGGCAGCCGGCCGGCGACATGCGCCAGCACGCAATCCATCACCCGCTCGCGCTCGTCGTCGGTCAGCACGAACTGCTCGGACCAGTTGGCCAGGATGCACATGCCTTGCGAGCCGGCATCGATCATGAAATCGGTGCAGCGCTTCTGGCCTTCGAGGTCGAGCTCGCCGTTGCCGTCGAACACGGTGGGCGCCACGGGAAAGACGCCGCGATAGATCGCTTTCGTCGCCATGGACCCTCCAGACTTACGCCGCCTGCAGGCCGCACCACTCGGCGATGAACAAGGCGGTGGCCTGGGTGATCTTGCGGATGGATTCGAGGTTCACCCGCTCGTCGAAGCCATGGATGTCGTCGGATTGCGGGCCGTAGACCAGCGCCGGGATGCCGGCATAGAGGCCGAAGAAGCGGTTGTCGGCCGTGCCGGTCGAGGTCTTGTCCAAGAGCTCGTCGCCGAACACCGTCTTGTGCGCCTCGGCCAGCACGACCCGCACCTGCTCGTGGTTCTTGAGCACGAAAGGTTCGGCCTGGAAGCCTTCCCAGGTCACCGTCGGTGGATTGTTGCCCAGGAACGGGTCGTTGGCGGCGGCGTGGCGGATCAGATCCTCGATCTCCTGCCGACACTCCTTCAAATTCTGCGACGGCAGCACGCCCACCCGCATGTCGAAGGTGCACCAGGCCGGCACCGAGCTCGCCCAGTCGCCGCCGGCGATCTTGCCGACGTTGAAGTTCACCGGGTGATGGTGGTCGTGGAAATGCGTGTCGTGCGCCTTCTTCTCGTTCCACTTCTTCTCGAGCTCGCGCAGCTGCTGGATCAGGCGGAACGCCGATTCGATGGCGTTGGAGCCGGCATCGGCCTTGTAGACATGCACGGGATGGCCGGTGACCTTGACCTGGAACCACATGACGCCGACCTGCGCCACGGTCAGCACGCCCGATGACGGCTCGGGAATGAGTGCGGCGTCGGCGCGATAGCCGCGCTGCAGGCAGGCGAGCGCGCCGTTGCCGGTGCATTCCTCCTCGACCACCGACTGCTGATAGACGTCGGCCGCGGGCCGCCAGCCGAGTGCGCGCAGCGCACGCAGCGCGAACACGTTCAGGATGAGGCCGGCCTTCATGTCGCCGGCGCCGCGGCCGTACATCCAGCCGTCCTTGACGGCGGGCTCGAAGGGCGGGCGGCTCCACATGTCATGCGGTCCCTCGGGCACCACGTCGATATGGCCGTTCAGGATCAGCGACCGTCCACCATTTTTTGAGGATGGGCTGGACGGCCGCCAGGCGCCGACCACGTTCCAGGCGTCGTCATAATCCTGGGAATGCGGCGAGTAGCCGGGCAGGTGCTTCAGGTCGTCGATCTTGATCTGCCAGCGATCGACGCCCAGCCCGTCCTGCTTGAACAGGCGGGCCATCATGTCCTGCGCCGGCGCCTCGCGAAAACGCGTCGACGGGATCTTCACCAGGTCGGCCAGCACCTTGGTCTGATCGTCGAACTGGCGATCGACTTCGGTCATGATTTTGGTCTTGAGCGATGTTTCGAGCATGCGCGGACTTTGGCGCAGGCCGGATACGGCGTCCATAGTCGCCGTGCTCGCCACCTGCGGCCGGGCCAGCAGGATCGTGTGAACGTCCGTGGTGGCTTCCAAAATCATGTCCTCCCTGGCGAAGCCGGGGCGGTGGTCCGAAGGGTCGGAGGGGTCATGGGCTTCATCGCCGCCGCTCATGACCCCTCCGCCCGCTACGCGGGCACTCCGCTTCGCGGAATCCGCGAGGGGGAGGAATAAGTTTGCTCTACAGCGACTGCGTGCTGATCCGCTCCCACGTCAGTTCGCGGGTGACCTCGATGCCGTCCACCTGGGCCGGCGGCGGCGTCAGGATCATGCGCTCGCCGTCGAAGCGGACCTTGCGGACCTGGGGCGCGGTGAAGCGTACGGGATCGCAATTGGCGTCGACGATGGTGGTGAGCGTGCCGCCGTCGAAGGTGTAGTTGCCGCAATAGGAGGAGTATTGCCGCGGCGTGCCTTCCGGCACGGTCGCCCGCCCGTCGACCAGCACCGCCATCATGCGGCCGTCGGAGGTGAGCGTGACCAGGCCCATGCCGCGCGGTCCGAACGGCACGCCGACCTGCCGGCCCGCGGGATCGGTCGCCCTGGTCGACACCATCCGCCAGACGCCGACCAGGCTCTTGCCCTTCGAGTCCATTGCCATCTTCCTCTTGTATCAGTTGAAGGCGAGCCGCCGGGACCGACGCTGCGAGCGCGACAGCATGGCGGCTGGGATCAGCGCCAGCAGGGCCACCACGCCCACCACGATGAAGGTGTCGGAGAAGGCCATCATCTGCGCCTGGGCGTGCAGCATGCCGCCGAGATATTCGTAGGCACCGGCTTTCTGCTGCTGGTAGGGCAGGCCGCTCCTCTGCATGAGCTGCTCGACCAGCCGCAGCAGACGGTCGGTGGTGCGGTTGCCCCAGTCCTGGGTAGCGGTCAGCGCATCGGCATGGAAGCGCGTGCGCACCTCGAAGAACGCCACCATCAGGTTGATGCCGAAGGCGCCGCCGAGCTGGCGCATGAAATTGGCGACGCCGGCGCCCTGGCGCACCTTGTCGGCGGGCAGGGCTTTCAGCGACGAGGAGTTGAGGCTGGGATTGATGAAGCCGAGGCCGAGCCGCGAGACCATGACCATGCCGACCAGGGTCCAGAAGGTCGTGTCTATGTCGGCCGTCGTCATCAGGGCGAAGCCTGCCGTGAACAACAGCAGGCCGAAGATGATCATGGTCGAGCCCGGCATGGCATCGGCCAGCCGCCCGGCCAACGGAAAGATGAAGGCCAGCATGATGCCGGACGGCATCATCATCAGGCCGGCCAGCAGCGGCGTGAAGCCGATGATGGTCTGAACGAACACCGGCATGATGTAGGTCGAACCCATCAGGCCGGCGCCGAAGATGAAGGCGATCAGCGCGGCCGCCGAGAACTCGATGTTGGCGAAGATGCGCACGTCGAGCAGGGCGCGCGGCGTGTGGAGTTCCCACAGCACGAAGGCGACACCGGCCACCGCGCCGATCACCAGCCGCAGGACGATGACGTCCGAGGCCCAGCCTTCGCGCTGGCCGTCGGCGATCCCGGTCATCAGGCCGAATAGTCCCGCGCACAGAAGCGCGAAACCCAGCCAGTCGAAGGGCGGGATGCGGCTCGGGATGGGCCGCGTCGGCATGAACATCAGGCCCATCACGGCGGCGATCAGGCAGAACGGCAGCGAGATGAAGAAGACGTAACGCCACGAGAAATACTCGATCATCAACCCGCCCAGGGTCGGGCCGATGGCCGGCGCGAACACGACGCCCAGGCCAAAGACGCCCATCGCCATGCCGCGCCGCTCGGCGGGAAAGACGGTGAAGATCGTGGCCATCACCAGCGGCTGGGCGATGCCGGCGCTGAAACCCTGCAGGACACGGGCGAAGATCAGGCTGTCCTCGGTCGGCGCCGAGCCGCCCAGCAGGGCGCCGATCGAGAAGAAGACCAGCGAACCGACGAAGGTGCGGCGCTCGCCCAGCACGCCGGTCAGCCAGGCATTGATCAGCATGCCGGCGGTCATGGTCGCCATGTAGGCCGACGACATCCACTGCGCCTGGTCCTGGCCGATGCCGAAGGCGCCCATCACGTCGGGCACCGCCACGTTGACCGTGGTCATCGCCAGCACCATCGAGACCACGCCCACCATGCCGGTGATCGTGACCAGCCAGCGATAGGACGGTCCGTAGCGTTCGGTCAGGACCTGTGCGGTCTGGATCATGGCTGGGAGCGCGCCACTCCAGTGGCGCATCTTCTTCGCGTCTCGAAACCCCATGAGCGCCACTGGAGTGGCGCGCTCCCAGCGCTAACGCACATCAATTTCGACTTCGACCATCATGCCCGGCGTCAGCGGCTTGGGCGGATCGACGATGTCGATCTTGACCGGCACGCGCTGGGTGATCTTGGTGAAATTGCCGGACGGGTTGGGCGTCGGCAGCAGCGCGAAGCGGGCCGTGGTCGCGCTGCCGATGCGCGAGACGCGGCCGGTGAACGTGTCGTCGGGGTAGGCATCGACCGAGACATGCACCTTCTGGCCGAGCTTCAGCCGGCCGACCTGGGTCTCCTTGATGTTGGCCTCGACCCACACTTCGTTGGGATCGTGCAACAGCAGGATGCGCTGGCCGGCCTGGACGTATTCGCCCGGCAGAACGAAGGTGCGGTCGATCACCGCCGGCACGGGGCTGCGGATCGTGCGATCCTCGATGTCGACATTCTGCTGCGAGAGCTGGGCGGCGAGGTTGGCCGCCTGATGATCGAGGGCCGCGATCTGCGCATCGATCACGCCCAGCCGGTCGTGTTCGACCCGGGCCTCGTCGAGGCTGCCCTCGGCCTGCTCGTGTTCCGCCTGGAGCTGCAGGATCTGGCTTTCGAGCTTGACCACCGCGGCCTGCGCCATCTGGAACTGGCGCTCGCCGGCCACGCGACGCTCGAACAGCGACCAGTTGCGCTCGAGTTCGAGCTTCGCCAGGTCGAGATCGGACTTGAGCGCGGCCAGTGCCTTTTCGCGGACCATGACGGTGGAGGTCCGCGTACGCATGAGCGCGTCGGCCTGGTTCAGGCTGAGAAGCCGCTCGGCGCGCAGCTTGGTGCGCTCGGCGCTGATGCCCTCGATCTGCGCGCGCAAGGCATCGGAACGCAGCTTGGCCACGCGGTCGTCGATGCGGGTCACCACCTGGCCCGATACGACGCGCGTTCCCTCCAGCGCCGGCATCTCCATCACCCAGCCGTCGGCGCGACTGGACACGGTCACGATGTCGGCGGTCGCCCGCGCATCGTATTCATAGATGTGCGTCAGCCGCAGATAGAGCTCGCGGCCGCCATACGCGCAGGCCGCGATCAGCACCGCGGCAATGGCGAGGAAACGCGGGCGGAGCGGCAGGCGAATGCCGCCCGCGGAGAACTTCGGACGGCGCGGCGGCACGCCGATGGGCGGCTGCGAGACATGAAGGGGCGGAAGACCCGGTGTACCGGTCCTTGCAACGGGAGAGGGAACCGACTGATCCACGAAGCTAGCGGACGGCCGCCGCAAGCGGCGCGAACCCTTCACAAGCCGGGCCCGGGCCCATGGGAAGGAGGTCGCCGCAAACTGTCATCAAGACAGCATAAGGCTGAAACAATCGCGCGGCCATCAATCTACACCCCTGCTGGCCGTCTTGCTGCACCGCTCCTTGCGCATGCCGGCCCCAGCATTGCGTCCGGTGAGGACCCTTGCAAAACCAGCTGATGCGAGGGACCGTGTCCGGCAACGCCGCAACAGCCCACCGCTCGCACTGCAAAAAACCTTTCGGAAACACCCCGCCATGCCCGACGCCTCCCATAGTCCCGCGCGCCCCGCTTCCGGGGAGAGCCAGCTCGATGTCGCCATCGTCGGCGGCGGCTTGGCCGGCCTCTACGCCATCCACCGCCTGCGCGGCATGGGCCTCAGGGTCCGCGCCTACGAGGCCGGGTCGGGGGTCGGCGGCACCTGGTTCTGGAACCGCTATCCCGGAGCGCGCTGCGACGTGGAGAGCCTCGAATATTCCTACGGCTTCTCCGACGAGCTGCAGCAGGAATGGAAATGGCCGGAACGCTACGGCACCCAGCCGGAGATCCTGCGCTACATCAACCATGTGGCCGACCGCTTCGACCTGCGACGCGACGTGCAGCTCAACACCCGCATCGTGTCGGCGCTCTTCGACGGCAAGGCCGGCGACTGGATGCTCAAGACCGACGGCGGCGAGGCGATCCGCGCGCGCCATTGCGTGATGGCGGCGGGCAACCTCTCGACGCCGCGGGTGCCCGACTTCAAGGGACTGAAGAACTTCAAAGGCAAGTGGTACCACTCGGGCCTGTGGCCGCATGAGGGCGTCGATTTCAGCGGCCTCAGGGTCGGCGTGATCGGCACCGGCTCGTCGGGCGTGCAGATGATCCCGATCATCGCGAACCAGGCGAAGCAGCTGCATGTCTTCCAGCGCACCGCCAATTTCAGCCTGCCGGCGCGCAATGGCCCGATGGAGGCCGAGCGCGAACAGAGCCACAAGGCCGAGTATCCCGCGCGGCGCGCCGCCGCAGCCGATACGCCCTTCGCCATCGGCGGCCATCCCAAGCCCACCAAGTCGGCACTCGAAGTTGCCGAAGAGGAGCGCAACAAGGCCTACGAGTCCAAGTGGCAGGAAGGCGGCAGCATCAGCTACCTCTATGCCTACACCGATCTGCTGGTGAACAAGGAGTCCAACGACACCGCCTCGGAGTTCGTGCGCAACAAGATCCGCGGCATCGTGAAGGACGCGAGGACGGCCGAGCTGCTGGCGCCCAAGGACCATCCGATCGGCACCAAGCGGCTCTGCCTCGATACGAACTATTACGAGACCTACAATCGCGCCAACGTCACGCTGGTGGACGTGCGCAGCGATCCCATCCAGGAGATCACTGAAACCGGCCTGCGCACCGCGGGCGGACAGAAGTTCGAGCTCGACGCCATCGTGTTTGCCACCGGCTTCGACGCCATGACCGGCGCGCTGCGCGAGATCGACATCCGCACGACCGACGCCGCGGTTCTGGCCGATCACTGGGAAGGCGGGCCCCTCACCTATCTCGGCCTGATGGTGTCGGGCTTCCCCAACATGTTCGTCGTCACCGGCCCCGGCAGCCCGGGCGTGAAGACGCAGATGATCGCCTCGATCGAGCAGCACGTCGACTGGATCGCCGACTGCATCGGCCATATGCGCGGCCACGGCTTCGACCGCATCGAGGCCTCGCCGCAGGCCGAGATGGAATGGGTGCACCACGTCAACCAGGTGGCCGACAGCACGCTCTATCCGTTGGCCAACTCCTGGTACATGGGCGCCAACATCCCCGGCAAGCCGCGCGTGTTCATGCCCTATGTCGGCGGCTACGACCGCTACAAGCGGCATTGCGACGCCGTCGCCGCCAAGGGCTACGAGGGTTTCAGGCTGAGCCGCCACGAACACGCGGTGGCGTGAGCGCTTTCTTGCCGGAGCGCGGACCTCCAGGTCCGCTCATGTCATCGTATCGACGAAGAAGATGCGGACCTGGAGGTCCGCGCTCCGGCAAGACATAAGTCCGCCGTGCCTCCCCCGTAAGACGGGGGAGGAAAGAGAAAATTTATACCAGCGTGATCACGATGTTCCCGCCGGCATCGAGAGTGGCGGTGGCGTCCGGCGGCACGACGCAAGTCGCGTCGTATTCCTCGACGATCAGCGGGCCGCTGCGGCCGGCCGCGAGATCGGAGCGTCGCAGGATCGGCGTGTCGATCCAGCCGGCCGCACGCCCGTTGCCGTCGCCGCCGAAATAGGCCGGACGGGCCGGCGGCGGCTCGGGCTCGGCGCGGCTCGGGCGCAGGCGCTCGGGGATGCCGGCGCCCTGGCGCAGGCCCTGCCCGACGATCTGGATGGCGACGAGCTCGACCGGTTCGTCCGGACCGGCGCGATGGCCGTAGGTCTTTTCGTGCTCCTGGCCGAACGCCTCCTCGAGAAGCGCCACCATCCGCTCGTCGATCGGCCCGTCGGGCACCGGCACGGTGAGTTCGTAGCTCTGGCCCTGGTAATGCAGCGCCGCCGAGCGGCGCAGGCGCATGCTGTCGCCGGAGAAATCCTCGGCGGCGAGTTGTGCCTTGGCCTGCTCGGCAAGCCCGCTCCAGGCGCGCTGGATCTCGGCCAGGTCGGCGCGGCGCAGCAGCCGGCGGAAGGTCCGCGAATAGTGGTGCTCGACATCGGCATAGAGCAGGCCGAAGGACGAGAACAGGCCGGCCGAGGGCGGCACGACGATGCGGCTCATGCCCAGCGACCGCGCCATGCCGCAGGCGAAGAGCGGGCCGTTGCCGCCGAAGGCGAAGAGCGCGAATTCGCGCGGATCGCGGCCACGCTCGGTCGACACCGACTTGATGGCGCGGATCATGTTCGAGGCGGCGATCTGATGGGCGCCGTAGGCCGCTTTCTCGATGGGCATGCCGAGCGGCTTGGCGACCTTGTCCTCGAACGCCTGGCGTGCCTTGGCGGCATTGAGCGCCAGCGCACCGCCGACCAGGTGCTGCGGGTTGATGTAGCCCAGCAGCACGTTGGCGTCGGTGACGGTGGGGATCTCGCCGCCCTTGTCGTAACAGACCGGTCCCGGCAGGGCGCCGGCGCTCTCCGGCCCGATCTGCAACGAACCGCCGCCGTCGATCCAGACCAGCGAGCCGCCGCCGGCGCCGACCTCCGCGAGATCGATCGCCGGCACCTTCAGCATGTAGCCCGCGCCGGTGAGCAGGCGGGAGCCGGTCATGATGCCGGCGCCGACGGAATATTCCGAGGCGCGCGTGACCTCGCCGTCCTCGACCATGGAAGCCTTGGCCGTCGTGCCGCCCATGTCGAAGGTGATGATCTTCGGCAGGTCCTTGGCGCGCGCCAGCGCCTGGGCGCCGACGACGCCGCCGGCGGGACCCGATTCGATGATGTTCATCGGCCGCTCGGCCGCGGCGGTATCGCTGCTGAGGCCGCCGTTCGATTGCATGAGCAGCAGGCGCGCCGGAATGCCCGCGCCGTCGAGGCCGCTGCGCAGGGCGCGCAGGTAGCTGGTGACGATCGGCATGACATAGGCGTTGATGACGGTCGTCGAGGTGCGTTCGTATTCCTTGATCTCCGGCAGCACCTCGAAGGAGATGCTCGATTTGAGATCGGGCGCCTTGCGCGTCACGATCTCCTTGATCATCAGCTCATGCCGCGGATTGGCGAAGGAATTGAGCAGGCACACGGCGATCGCCTCGACCTTCTCGGCGAGCAGGGCATCGACAGCCCGCTCGGCGTCGCGCGCCTCGAGCGCCCGCTCGATGCGGCCGCGCGCATCGACCCGCTCGTCGACGACCTGGCGGAGATAGCGCTCGACCAGCGGTGCGGGCTTCTCCCAGGCGAGGTCGTAAAGCTTGGGCATGCGCAGCGTGCGGATCTCCAGCACGTCGCGAAAGCCCTTGGTCGTGATCAGCCCGACGCGCGCGCCCTTGTGCTCGAGGATGGCGTTGGAGGCCACCGTCGTGCCGTGGCGGATCTCCTCGATCACGTCGCCGGCGAGGCCGGTCTCCTGGAACAGCTCGCTCAGCCCCTCGACGATCGCCTGCGCATAGTTGCCGACGCTGGAGGAAATCTTCTTGGTATGGATCGTGCCGTCAGCGCCCCGCAGGACGATGTCGGTGAAGGTGCCGCCGATATCGACGCCGACACGATAAGTCGCTGCACTCATTCCGCGGCTCGCACCGCGCCGTGGCCCGGCGTCGGCGGATCGTGCCATTGCACCTTGGGCACTTCGCTCCAGCCGCGCACGCGCCTGATCTCCTCGCGGGCCTTCGCCGTCGCGGCCGTATCGATCGCCCACCGTGCGGTGTCGACCACCACGCCATAGTCGGCAGCCGCCTTGGACGCCGACAGCAGTTCGTTGCGCACGTCCTTCAGCACGGCGGCGGGATCGCGTTCCAGGGGATCGCCCCAGCCGCCGGCGCCGGCCAGCACGTGGCGGAAGATGTCGCCGCGCTTGACGGTCATGGTGAACTTGCCGGGCAGCACGCGGTTCTCCGCCTGCGGGTTGAAGTAGTTCTCCGACGGTCCGCCCGGGCTGCCGCCGTAGAGGCCGAACGGGCGATGGTCGCGGCGATCGGAGCGGACCTGCAGGGTGCCCTCCTCCTCGAGGAAGCGGTAATCGCGCCGGAACGGCACGCCGCCGCGATACTTGCCGGCGCCCGCCTTGTCGGCCACGAACTCGTAGGCCAGGAGCTGGATCGGCTCCTCCGCCTCGGTGACCTCGATCGAATGCGAGGCCATGTTGGCGAACATGTGCGAGTTGCCGTCGAGCCCGTCGGCCCACGGCCGCGCGCCCCAGGCGCCGCAGGTGAAGTCGACATAGACGAAGGGCTTGCGCTCGGCATCGTAGCCGCCGATCGAGATGCCGGTGTTGCCGCCGTCGCCGGCCGCCTTGACCTTGTCGGGCAGCATCATGGCCAGCGCCCCGAACATGCAGTCGACCATGCGAAAGCCGGTAAGGCCACGCGCCGCGCAGGCCGCCGGCAGCACGCCGTTGCCGACGGTACCAGGCGGGCAGATCACCTCGATGGCGCGGAACACGCCCTCGTTGTTGGGAATGCCAGGCGGCAGCACCGAGCGGATGCCGGTGTAGGAGGCGGCCTTGGTGAAGGAGAGCGTATTGTTGATGGCGCCCTTGACCTGCGGCGAGGTGCCCGTCCAGTCGACCACCATGTGGTCGCCTTTCTTGCGGATGGTGACGAACAGGCGGATCGGCTTGCCGTAATCGACGCCGTCATCGTCGATCCAGTCCTCGAAGCTCCATTCGCCGTCGGGCAGCTTGGCCAGCGAAGCGCGCGTCAGGCGCTCGGCATAGTCGACCGTCTCGCGCATGAAGTCGGCCGTCTGCTCGGGGCCGTGCTTGGCGACCAGCTCGGCGAACTGCTGCTCGGCGATGTGGCAGGCGGCGAGCTGGGCGCGCAGGTCGCCGAACACCTTCACCGGCAGGCGCACGTTGCGCTCGATGAAGGTCATGATCGTGTCGTTGAGCTTGCCCGCATCGTAGAGCTTGAGTGGCGCGATGCGCAGCCCCTCGGCATAGATCTCGGTCGAGTCCGACGCGTTGGAACCGGCGACCCGGCCGCCGACGTCGGTGTGGTGACAGACGGTCGCGGCGAAGGCCAGGCGCTTGCCTTGGTGATAGAGCGGCTTGAAGACGAAGATGTCGGGCAGGTGCATGCCGCCGTCGAACGGGTCGTTCATGATGAAGACGTCGCCCGGATTCATGTTGTCGCCGTAGTGGCGCATGATCGATTCGAGCGCGGTCGGCACCGAGCCGAGATGGCCCGGCAGAGTGAGGCCCTGTGCCACCAGCTTGCCGTCGGCATCGGCGAAGCCCGTGGAGTAATCCATGTTGTCCTTCAGCACGCCCGAATAGGTCGTGCGGAAGACGGTGAGCGCCATCTCGTCGGCGATCGAGAAGATCGCGTTCTTGAACAGCTCGAAGGCGATGGGATCTTTGGGGGAATCTTTTGGCTCGGACATGGAGCCATGTTGGCTTGTATGCTGGCGCCCAGCAAACGAAACCACTGCAGCGCTCCGCTTCGCAATCGCTGGCCCGGGGATTGCATGGTGCCTAGGGAAGGGGAATCCATCATGCGCACGAATTCGAAGGCCTTGCGGGGCCTGTTCGCCATCGTCATGGCGCTGGGTCTTGCGGCCGGTTCGGCGGCCCAGGCTCAGGAGGTCAAGCTCGGCGCCTTCGTCACGCTCTCGGGCATCAGCGCCGATGTCGGCGCCCAGATGAAGGCCGGCATCGAGGTCGCCGTCGAGCGCATCCAACCCACCTTCACCATCAACGGCGTCAAGACGCCCATCAAGGTCATCTGGTACGACGACGAGGGCAAGGGCGACACCGGCCTCAACGTCGTGACCCGCGCGCTCACCGTCGACAAGATCACCGCCGGCATCGGCTTTTTAAGCAGCGACGTCTTCATCCGCGTCATGGACGAATTCCAGAAGGCGTCGACGCCAATCGTCACCTGCTGCTCGGCGTCGCTAAAAATCGGCGACAAGATCGCCGAGCAGAAGATGCAATACGTCTTCCAGCTGAGCCCGACGGCGAAGGACGTGGCCACGGCGATCATCGCCGCTGTCGCTACGCTCGAGAAGCCCGCCAAGGTGGCGATGCTGAACGAGAACACCGATGCCGGCCGCGACTTCTCGCGCATCTCGCAGGAATGGCTGAAGGCCAATGCGCCCAAGACCGAAGTCGTGGCCGACGAATTCGTGGCCCGCGGCGTTCCCGACCTCACGCCGCAGCTCGCCAAGTTCAAGCGGCTGGGCGCCGGCGCCATCGTCGGCGAGGTCTATGGCACGGCGGCGCCCGTGCTGTTCCGGCAGTGGAACGAGCTCCGCGTTCCGTCGCTGATCGCCCATATGGGGACCAGCGCCGCCGCCGACAGCTTCGTGGCCGAGCATGGCGCGGAGATGGAGGGCTCGCTGGTCAACGTGCGCTGGATCCCGGGCAAGTACACCGATCTCAGCGAGCCGATGGTCGAGGCCTACAAGAAGAAGACCGGCTTCTCGCCCTCGACCTTCGCCGTGCAGGCGCATGATGCAGCGGTCGTGACCCTGGAAGCGATCCGCGCCGCGGGCTCGACGGATCCGGCCAAGGTGGCGGCCACCCTAGAGACCGGCAAGTTCGTCGGCGCCTGGGGCAAGCGCGAGTTCACGCCGCTCGCCGAAGGCCATCGCATGCCGGTCGACACGATCGTCGTGCAGATCCAGGACGGCAAGAAGGCGGTGGTCTATCCGCCGGCCGTTGCCGCCGAGCAGGGCAGCAAGTACCGGCCGGTCCCGCCCTGGAGCTGGGAGAAGAAGTAGGCGGTCGCCCGAGGCAAGCCTTGGTCGCCGGGGATCCGGCTGCGCCGCGGCCCTCACCGCGGCTGGCCGTGCGCGGCCTGACCAAGCGGTTCGGCGGCCTTTTGGCGGTCAATGGCTGCAGCTTCGAGGTCGAAGCCGGAACGGTCGTCGGCCTGATCGGCCCCAACGGCTCGGGCAAGAGCACCGTCTTCAACCTCATCACCAATCTGCTGCATGCCGATTCCGGCAGCGTGCTGCATGACGGCGCCCCAATCGGCGGGCTCAAGCTGCACGACGTGGCGCGGCGCGGCATCGGCCGGACCTTCCAGGAAGTAAAAATCTTCCGCGAGCTGACGGTGTGGGAAAATCTCGGCCTCGCCGCCCTGGGCCGCGGCCTCACCGGCTGGCAGGACCGCGCGCATAGCCTTCTGGCCGACTTCAGGTTCAGCCATCTCGAGCACGAGATCGGCGAGAACCTGTCGATCGGCCAGCAGCGCCTGCTCGAACTGTCGATGCAGCTCCTGGTGCAGCCCGATCTGCTGCTGCTCGACGAGCCGCTGGCCGGCGTCCATCCCGTCGTGCGCGATACGATCGCCGGCATCATCCGCGGCCAGCGCAGCGCCGGACGCGCCATCCTGCTGATCGAGCACGACATGCGCTTCGTCATGGACCTCTGCGACCGCGTCGTGGTCATGGACCATGGCGAGAAGATCGCCGACGGACCGCCCGCCCAGATCCGCGCCGACGAGAAGGTGATCGAGGCGCTGCTCGGCGCCTCGCGCCCCGCCTCGCAAGGCGAGCACTGATGCTTGCCGTCGAAGGCGTCAGCGCGGGCTATGGCCGCCTGGAGATCCTGCACAAGGTGTCGCTCGATGTCGGGCCTGGCGAGATCGTGGGCATCATCGGTCCCAACGGCGCGGGCAAGTCGACCTTGCTGAAGACCATCTTCGGCTATCTGCCGCCCTTCGAGGGCAGCATCCGCTTTGCCGGCGATGCGCTGGCCGGCCTCTCGCCCGATCGCGTGATGCGCCAGGGCATCGGCTATGTCGCCCAGGCGGGCGGCGTCTTCGCCGACATGAGCGTGCACGAGAACCTTGTGCTGGGCGGCTATTCGCTGGGCTCGCGCCGCGCCGCGGCCGCCGCCATCGAGCGGGTCTACGCGCAGTTCCCGCTGTTCCGTTCCCGCGCCCACCAGCGCGCCGGCAGCCTGTCCGGCGGCGAGCAGCGCGCGCTGGCCGTCGCCCGCACGCTGGTCGTCGAGCCGCGCCTCATCATCCTCGACGAGCCGTCGGCTGCGCTGGCGCCACGCTTCATCGACGAGATCTATGCGACGCTCGCCAACCTGAACCGCTCGGGCATCGCACTCCTGATCGTCGAACAGAACGTGCGCCGCATCCTGGACGCGGCCCACCGCGTCGTCGTCCTCGACATGGGGCGCAATGCCTTCGCCGGGGCCTCGGCCGAGCTCCGCCAGTCCGACCGCATCCGCCGGCTCTATCTCGGCGAAGACGCGGGCTAGAAGGTATGCCGATGGACGGGACTCGCCTGATTCATAATTCCTCCCCTTCGCGGAGCCCGCGAAGGGGAGGTGCCCGCGTAGCGGGCGGAGGGGTCATGAGCGCAGTGACTGGGGCTCATGACCCCTCCGTCGGCGTAAGACGCCGACACCTCCCCAGCGTTGCTGGGGAGGAAGTGACATGATCGAAGAGATCCTCGAGTTCCTCATTCTCGGGCTGGTGCTGGGCGGCATCTATGCCCTGTTCGCCGTCGGCCTGACGCTGATCTTCGGCGTGCTCGACATCGTGAACGTGGCGCACGGCGAATTTTTCGCCATCGGCGGCTATGCGCTCTATGTCGCCATGGTCGTCCTCGGCCTGCCGCCGGCGGTCGGCCTCGTGCTGGCCACGGCGGTCGTCTTCGCCTTGGGAACCGTGGTCTATCCGCTGCTGATCGCGCCCCTGCAGAAACGCCTGGGGCGACGAGCGCCGGGGCCGCTGTTCCTGGTGCTGACGCTCGGCCTCTCGGCCCTGCTGCAGAACTCGCTGCTGGCGGCGGCCGGCGGCGAATATCTGAAAGTGCCGCCGGCGGTGAAGGGCGGGCTCGATCTCTCCTTCACCTATGTCAGCAACCAGAGGATCCTGATCGTCGTCGTGGCGTCGGCGAGCCTCGCCGCACTTTTCCTCTTCCTGCGCTTCCACCGCCAGGGCATGGCGATCCGCGCGGTGGCGCAGAATCCCGCGGCGGCGCAGTCCGTCGGCATTCCGCTCAGCCGGATCTTCACTCTGACCATTGGCCTCGCTTGCGCACTTGCCGGCCTGGCGGGCGGCCTGATCGCGCCACTGTTCAGCGTCTATCCCGCGGTCGGCTTCACACTCACCATAAAGGCCTTCGCCATCACCATCCTGGGCGGCATGGGCAATCTTCTGGGCGCGCTGGTGGCCAGCCTGATCATCGCCACGGTCGAGGCGCTGTCGGTGCTGGTCATCCCCTCGGAATGGCAGAATGCCATCGCCTTCGGCACGATGATCCTGGTGCTGCTGGTGCGGCCGAACGGCCTGTTCGGAAAGAAGCAGCCATGAGCGGCCGGCGGATGCGCACGCTGGCCATCACGCTCCTGGCCGCCGCCGGACTTGCCGCGCCGCTCGTATGGTCCCATCCGTTCGTTCTCCATATCGCCATCCAGGCCCTGATCTGGGCGCTGTTCGCGGCGAGCTGGGATCTGCTGAGCGGCTATACCGGCCAGGTGTCGTTCGGCCATGCCGGCTTCTTCTCGATCGGCGCCTATACCGCGGCGATTCTCAGCAAAGTGGCCGGCCTGTCGTCGTGGCTGGGCATGACCGGGGCCCTGCTGCTCTGCGCCCTGGTCGGGCTCTGTGTCGGCTTTCCGGCGCTGCGCCTGCGAGGCCATTACCTCGCGCTGGTGACCCTGGGGTTTGGCGAGATCGTCCAGCTCATCGCGACCAACTGGGAGGCCCTGACCGGTGGGCCGTTCGGCATGCACGACTTCGGCGCCTTCACGGGCCTGCCGAGCGACGCCCTGGCGCAGCGCCAGGGCGCCTATGTCCTGGTGGCGGCGATCTCGCTGGCCGGCCTTGCGATCATGCTCTACCTGACTCGGCGCACCAATGCCGGACCGGCCTTTCGCGCCATCCGCGAGGACCAGATCCTGGCCGGCAGCCTCGGCATCGACACGACCTATTACAAGCTTCTGGCCTTTACGCTCAGCGCCGGCTTTGCCGGGCTCGCGGGCGCGCTCTACGCCTATTACATCCAGCTCGTCAGCCCCTCGGTCGGCTCCGCCGGCCAGAGCGCGCTGGTCATCGGCATGGCGGTATTCGGCGGCATCGGCACGATCTGGGGGCCGTTCCTGGGCGCCATCCTGCTGTTCAGCATCACCGAAGGCCTGCGCTTCATCGGCGTGGTCTACAACCTGATCGCGGTCGGCGCGGTCATGGTCGTGTTCGTTATCTTCGTGCCGCGCGGCCTGGCCGGCATCCGGCTGTACCGTCGCGGCCGGCAGCAGCGCGCCGACCGGCAAGCCGCCGACGCACCGTCGTAAATCTCAGCAGTCGAGCGTGTTCTCGCGCTCCCAGGGCGAAAGATGGCGCGCATAGGCGTTCCATTCCTCGCGCTTCAGCTTGAGATAGGACGGCACCAGTGCGCCCAGCCGTTCACCCATCACCTTGGAGCCTTCGAGGACACGCAAGGCGTCCAGGAGATTCAGCGGCAGCTTCCGGGCCGTCGTGACCTTGTGGCCGTCGGTGTACATGTTGATGTCGAGCCGCTTGCCGGGATCGCGCTTGTTGTCGATGCCGTCGAGGCCGGCGGCGAGAATGCCGGCTTGCAGGAGATAAGGATTCGCCGCTCCGTCGGCCAGCCGCAGCTCGAAGCGGCCCGGCTCGGGGATGCGGACCATGTGAGTGCGGTTGTTGCCCGTGTAGGTCACCGAGCCCGGCGCCCAGCTCGCGCCCGACAGCGTCGGCGGCGCATTGATGCGCTTGTAGGAATTCACCGTCGGATTGAACAGCGCCGCCAGCGCCTCGGCCGAATGCAGGATGCCGCCCAGGAAGTGATAACCCAGCACCGACACGCCGAGCTCGCCTTCCGGATCGTCGAACAGGTTGTGGCCTTCCTGCCATAGCGAAACATGAGCGTGGCAGCCATTGCCGGTCAGCTCGAGGAAGGGCTTGGGCATGAAGGTGGCGCGCAAGCCGTGCTTCTCGGCGACCGAGCGCACCATGTACTTGAAGAAGGAATGGCGGTCGGCTGTCTTGAGCGCCGCATCGTATTGCCAGTTCATCTCGAACTGGCCGTTCGCATCCTCATGGTCGTTCTGGTAGGGCTGCCAGCCCAGCGCCTGCATGGCGTCGCAGATCTCCGCAATCACGTCGTAGCGGCGCATCAGCGCCTGCTGGTCGTAGCAGGGCTTGCCCTGACGGTCGGCGGCATCGGAGATCTCGGCACCGTCGGGCGAGATCAAAAAGAACTCGCATTCGACGCCGGTCTTCATCTCCTGTCCGCGCGCCGCCGCCACCGCGATCAGGCGCTTCAACACGTTGCGTGGCGCGTGATCGACCAGCTGACCCCCCATCCAGGCATCCGCGGCCAGCCAGCCGACCTCGGGCTTCCACGGCAGCTGGACCAGGCTGTCGGGATCGGGAACGGCGAAAAGATCGGGATCGGCCGGCGTCATGTCGAGCCAGGTCGCGAAACCGGCGAAGGCGGCGCCGGTCCTGGCCATGCCGTCGATGGCAGCGCTCGGCACCAGCTTGGCGCGCTGCACGCCCAGCAGGTCGGTGAAGGAAATCAGGAAATACTTTATGCCCCGCTGCTCGGCGATGGCTCCCAGATCGGTCGGCATGGCGTCTCCCTTGCCCCGAGCGGAGCAAAAGGAGCAGAGCAAAAAGGAGGCCGAAGCCGCTCAGCCCGCAATCGCGGCTTCGCTCTCGGGGTCGAAGAAATGCAGCCGGCCCGGCTGGACCGACAGCCGGACCTGGTCGCCCGCGGCGATCTGGGCCTCGGGCGCGACGCGGGCCACGGTGACGCGCGCCTCGCCGACCCGTGTCTCGAGCAGGATCTCCGAGCCGAGCTGTTCTACCACCTCGACCTTGGCGGCGAGGCTGCGGCTCAGCACGCCATCGCCCAGCGCCAGATGCTCGGGCCGCACGCCCATGATCACCCGCTTACCCTGCCACGCCTCGAGCGCGCGGCTGCTGGGCTCGGTGACCGCGAGCTTGACCGCCGGCGACTGCGCCACCAGCGCGTCGCCCTCCTTGCGGATCGTGACGTCGAGGAAATTCATGGCCGGCGCGCCGATGAAGCCGGCGACGAACTTGTTGACCGGATTGCGATAGACCACGAGGGGCGTGCCGGCCTGCTGGACGCGGCCGTCGCGCATCACCACCACGCGGTCGCCCAGGGTCATGGCCTCGACCTGGTCGTGGGTCACGAACACCGAGGTGGTCGGCAGCTGGGCATGCAGGCGCTTGATCTCGATGCGCATCTGGGCGCGCAGCTTGGCGTCGAGGTTGCTGAGCGGCTCGTCGAACAGGAAGGCCAGCGGATTGCGCACGATGCAGCGGCCCAGCGCCACCCGCTGCTGCTGGCCGCCCGAGAGCTGGCGCGGCTTGCGCTTCAGCAGATCGTGCAGGCCCAGCATCTCGGCGGCGCGGTCGATCGCCGCCTTGATCTCGCTTTCGGGCATCTTCTTGTTGCGCAGCCCGAAGGCCAGATTGTCGTAGACGCTCATGTGCTGGTAGAGCGCGTAGTTCTGGAACACCATGGCGACGTCGCGGTCGCGCGGCGGCAGGTGGTTGACCAGCCGTTCGCCGATGCGGATCTCGCCGCTGGAAATGTCCTCGAGGCCGGCGATCATGCGCAAGGTCGTCGACTTGCCGCAGCCCGACGGACCGACCAGCGCCACGAACTCCTTGTCGGCGATCACCAGATCGACGTCTTTCACGGCATGGAAGACGGCGCCGTAGTGCTTGTTGAGCTTGCTGAGAACGATACTGGCCATCGAACACTCTTCTCCGTCCTCCGTCATACGGGGGAGGGTACGGGAGGGGGAAAGCCCCAAAGGCAATCTTGAATGTTTCAGATCTGAAACCTGCCGACGCCCCTACTGTGGCTTTCCCCCTCCGGCCCTGCGGGCCACCTCCCCCGTAAGACGGGGGAGGTGACCATATTTTCTACTGCGCCGCCTTGCTGACCAGCGCCGCGTTCTCGGAGAGCACCTTGCCGATGTCCTCGCGCTTGCCGGTGACGGCCTTGGTCACGGCGTCGTTGAACGCCTTGTGCACCGCCGGCCACTGCGGGAAGTAGTAGGCGCCGCGCACCTTGTCGGGCGAGTCGAGCACGGCCTCCTTCAGGAGCTTCATGAAGGGATCCTGGGCCGCGATCTTGGGCCAGAACTGCGTGTTGGGCGGCGGCGCACCCGTCGCCTTCCACAGCTTCATCTGGCCCTCCTCGTCCACCATCATGGCGGCCAGCATCTCCTTGGCGAGCTTCTTGCGCTCGGGCGAGATCGACTTCGGGATCGCCCAGCCCCAGATGTCGTCCCAGGCGAAGTTCTTGGTGCGGTTGGGCCCGAGCGGAAAGCGCGCCGCCGCGATCTTGGTCGCGACTTTCGACTTGGCCGGATCGGTGAAGGTGCCCCACCACAGGGAGTCGGCCACCGTGAAGGCCGCGTCGCCGGCCATGAAGATGGCGTTGGCCTCGTTGCGGTCGTAGGCCGGCATGCCGCGCGGCGAGATCTTGTGGGTGTTGATGGCATCCCACCAGTATTCGACCGTCTGGCGCATGCAGGGTTCGGCGAGGCTCGACTTCCAGCCGTTTTGCGCCAGCACCTTGTTGTCACGTTCATAGAAGGGCATCAGCACGTCGCAGTTATTGCCCCACATCGACCAGAACCAGCTGAACCAGCTGTGGTTCATCGCCATGCCGCCGACATAGCCCCATTTCACCTTGCCGGCGGCCTGCAGCTTCTTGCTGACCTCGACCACTTCGGCCTGCGTCTTGGGCACCTCGTTGGGCTGCAGCAGGTCGGAGCGATAGAAGAAAACGCTGAAGGTCTGGCCCATCGGCACCACGGTGTTCTGGCCCTGGGCGTTGCCGAAGACGACCTTGTCCATGCCCCATTTCTCGGCGAACTGCAGACCGGGGATGTCGTCGGTCGGCTCGAGCAGATGGGCCCACAGCTGGCCCCAGTCGTCGTTGTGCCAGATGACGTCGTACTGGTCGGAGTTGGAGGTGAGCGCCGCCGTCATCTTCTCGACGTAGACGCCGTAGGAATTCGGCACCTTGACGATCTTGACGCCGTTCTTGGCGCCCCAGGTCTCGAACATGGCGATCGAGGCGTCTTGAATGGGGCTCGGCTGGTAGCCGATGCGCAGTTCCTTGACCGCCTGCGCACTGGCGCCGCTAGCGGCGAGCAAGCCGGCAGCGGCCGCGATCGCGGCCAATGCCCTTCGTCTCATCTTGTCCATATCGTTTCCTCCTCTGTGATTGTCGTCTTCTTAGATCCGCAATCCCCGGATCACGTACTTCTGGCCGAACAGTGCCAGCAGGAAGGCGGGCACCAGCGCCAGGACGGCAGTCGCGGCCATCAGGTTCCAGCGCATGCCCATTTCGGTGACGAACTGCGCCATCACCACGGTAATCACCGGCACGCGGTTTCCCGTCAGGATCAACGCAAACAGGAACTCGTTCCAGGTGAACAGCCAGCACAGGACGGCCAATGCCGAGATCGCCGGGATGGCCGACGGCAAGGCGACACGCACGAACGCGCCCCAGCGGGTGCAGCCGTCGATCAGCGCGGCATGTTCCATCGACGGATCGATGCCGTCGAAGAAGCCCTTCATCAGCCAGGAGAAGAAACAGATATGCACCGCGATGTGCGGCAGCAGGAGGCCGATATAGGTGTCGTAGATGCCCCAGCTCTGGGCCACAAAATAAAGCGGCAGCACCCACGAGATGTAGGGCACGCAGCGGAACACGTAGATGGTGCCGAACCAGGTGCTCGAGGCCGGCCCGCGAAAGCGCGACAGCATGTAGCCGCTCGACACCGTCACCAGGAGGGAGAAGAAGGTCGCCAGCGTCGAGATCAAGGCCGAATTGAAGAAGGCCTGGAGCAACCGGTCGTCGAGCAGCACCTCGGCGAAGTTCCCGAGCGTGAACTCGGTGCCGCGATGGACGTAGTAGACGCCCGATTCGGGCCTGAGCGAGGTCAGGATCAGCCACAGCACGGGAAAGGCGAAAGCAAAGCAGGCACCGGCGAGCACCAGCGCGAACAACGCCCGCCGCGCGCCGGTCGGCAGGCGGGCGAACATCAGGGGCTGGCGGACCATCGCCATCGGTTCAGGCCTTGGCGATGCGGTCGACGAGGCGATAGAGCCCCACGCCGACCACCAGGATGATGACAGCGCCGATGATGGCCGCCGCAGAGCCGCGGCCGAGGTCGAGGCTGAGGAAGGCCAGCACGTAGGCGTAGAGGCTGAACAACTCGGTCGACCGGCCGGGGCCGCCGCCGGTCAAGGTCCAAACGATGTCGAAAGTGCGGAAGGCGTCGATCGCCCGGATCACGACGCAGACCACGATCACCGGCCGCAGCATCGGCAGGGTGAGATGGCTGAACACGCGCCAGGTAGAGGTGCCGTCGATCGCTGCGGCCTCGAAAGGCTCCTTGGGCAGGCTCTGCAGGCCGGCCAACAGGAGCAGGGTGAACCAGGGCGTCCACAGCCAGACGTCGGTCAGCACGATGATGCCGAAGGCGCTCCAGCGTTCGACCAGCCACGGCTGCCCCTCCAGCCCCAGCCCCTCGAGCACGGCGTTCACGATCCCGAACTGATCGTTGAACATCCAGCGCATCATGATGGCGGCGATCACCGGCGCCACCATCAGCGGCACCAGCAGCACGGTCTGCACGATCTTCTGGCCGCGGAACGGCCGGTTGAGCAGCAGCGCCAGCGCGAGGCCCAGCACGAGCGCGCCGGCCACGCTCAGCGCCATGAAGATGAAGGTGTTGGGCAGGACGACTTCGAGGAAAGCCGGATCGGTGATCACCGATCGATAGTGGTCGAGACCGACCCAAGTCTTCTTGGGATTGTAGAGTGCCCAGTCGCGGAAGCTGGCGTTGGCGCCGATGGCGATCGGCAGGACCTGGAACAGCAGCAGGAGGAGCGCCGCGGGTGCGATCAGGAACAGCATGAAGCGCTGCTGCTCGCCGAACAGGGGACGTCGCGCCCCACAGCCAGCCGTATCCTCCCAGCCCCGCCCTTTTTCGGCCCGAATGATGGTGGTTTTCCGAACTGGTTGGAAGCTGCGTTTCAAGCTATTGAGCGCCGCCATGCAAACCCTGCGCACGCTCGACGCCCTCGAACGCGAGGGGCTGCTGACGCCCGATCCGCGCCTGGCGGCGGCGGCCCAATCGATGGCGATCGCCCTCACGCCCGAGATGCTGGCGCTGATCGACCGCAGCGACCCCGCGCACGATCCCATTGCCCGCCAATTCGTGCCCAGCGCCGCCGAGACCGAGGTGTCGCCCGACGAGCTGTCGGACCCGATCGGCGACGAGGCGCGCTCGCCGGTGAAGGGTATCGTGCACCGCTACCCCGACCGGTTGCTGCTGAAGCCGCTGCATGTCTGCCCGGTCTATTGCCGCTTCTGCTTCCGCCGTGAAAAGGTCGGGCCCGGCGGCGAGGCGCTGTCGGCCGCCGAGCTTTCAGCCGCGCTTGCCTATATCCGCGACCGTCCGGAAATCTGGGAGGTGATCCTGACCGGGGGCGATCCGCTGATGCTGGCGCCGCGCCGCCTGGCCGAGCTTTTAGCCGCCCTCGATGCCATCGGGCACCTCGGCGTGATCCGCATCCATAGCCGGGTGCCGATTGTCGATCCCGAGCGCGTAACCGGCGAACTGGTGGCGGCGCTGAAATCGCAGCGCGCCACGCTGTGGTTCGGCGTGCACTGCAATCATGCCCGAGAACTCAGCCTCGCGACGCGTGCGGCGCTGGCACGGCTGGCCGATGCCGGCATTCCGCTGATGGGCCAGACGGTGCTGCTGGCCGGCGTCAACGACGACGTCGACACCCTCGACCAACTCATGCGTGCCCTGGTGATGGCGCGGGTCAAGCCCTACTACCTGCATCATCCCGATCTGGTGCGCGGCACCGGCCATTTCCGGGTATCGGTCGAGCGCGGCCAGGCGCTGATGAAGGCGCTGCGCGGCCGGCTGTCGGGCCTCGCCCAGCCGACCTATGTGCTCGACGTGCCGGGCGGCCACGGCAAGGTGCCGATCGGACCGGGCTATCTCGGCGACGATCCCGACGCGCTGTTGGTCGAAGACGCGTTCGGCGGACAGCACCGCTACCCGCGCTGACGTTCCTCGACCAGGACTTCCGCGCCGACCGGCCCCGGCGCCTCGACCAGCAGCTCGACGTCGATGCTGCCGGTCTTTTCAAAGATCAGCGTAACGGGCAGGCCGGAACCCGGGATCGGCGGTGTCCTGAGACCGATCAGGAGCAAGTGATAGCCGCGCGGCTGGAGCGTAAGCGTGACGCCGGGGGGAAGGCCAAGGCCGTCGTCGCGCGGGCGCATGCCGATGTCGCCGCCCCTCACCTTGATGGCGTGGATCTCGATCTTCTCGACCGCCGGGCTGGTGGCCCCGACCAGCCGATCCGGTTCCGGACCCGTGTTGGTGAGCACGAAAAAGCCGCCCGCTCGTTCAGGCGTCTCCAACGACCGGCGCGCCCAGGGGCGGTGAATTTCGATCGATCCCCGCGTCGCGGCCGGAGCCGCTTTGGGGGCGCGGCGGAGCCATTTCAGCAAACTGCGTCCTCCCTTAGTTTTTCTCTTAGGTCGAGCCGAGCCGGCACCCGGCATGGCCGACCTTTACTATTGGATCACCCGCAATGGCCACAAGATCAGGCTGCGATCAGCGACGCCCGCTCGCGACAAGGGCTGTGCGACCGGACCGCGTCTGTGGTGCGCTCAGCTCCTCGATCAGCCATTCCTCGAAGGCGCGGGTTTTCGGCCGGTTGACGGAGGCCGGCGGACACACGAACCACCACGCCTTGCCGCTGTCGACGATCTGCGGAAAGGGCTGAAACAGCCGGCCCGAGGCCAGCTCCTCGCGGAAAAGCTGGGGCGGCCCGACGGCCACGCCCGCGCCCTCCATCGCTGCTTCCACGGCGATCATGGTCGAGTCGAAGGTAAGCACGCGCTTGGGCTTGAAGTCGCCCATGCCCACGGCGCGCAGCCAGATCGCCCATTCGGGATCGTAGGTCATGTCGATGAACGGCACACGCTTCAGATCGTCGAGGGTCTTCAGCTTGTCCTTGTAGCGCTTGCCGCAAAGCGGCGTCAGGACGTCGGAGAACAGGCGGGTGGCATGCAGTTCGGGCTCCGGCTGCACCGTGAAGCGGATGGCGCAGTCGAAATCCTCGCGCGCGAAATCGATGCGGCGCTGCGTCGTCGTCATGCGCACCTCGATCTCGGGATGCTTGGACTGGAAACGATGCAGGCGTGGCGCCAGCCAGCCCAGCGCGAAGGTGGTGACCAGGCTGACGCTCAGCGTGCCGGAATTGGCCTTGCGGCCGACCCGCTCCAGCGCGTTGGTCATGCGGTCGAACGCATCGCGCAGATCGGGCAGCAGCGCCTCGCCCTCGCTGGTGATCTCGAGCCCGCGCGGCCGGCGCACGAACAGCGCCACGCCCAGCCGCTCCTCGAGCGCCTTCACCTGGTGGCTGACGGCGGCCTGGGTGACGTGCAGTTCCTCGGCGGCATGGGTGAAGCTTGCATGACGGGCTGCCGCTTCGAAGGCACGCAAGGCATTCAGCGGCAGCTGAGAGCGACTCATTTAAGGCACCCGTTCATATAAATTCTATGCCTCCCCCGAGCTTTCATCCTTTGAACACTGAGACATTATAGCCCAAATAGGCTGCAGAAACGAGGCTCAAGGGAACCCTTCGGTTCCCAGTCGCCTCAAACGGAGCTAAGTCA